>Ga0326727_10000418_pt1 | contig 175907 bp, 148 predicted proteins | sample MB2enrmetagenome_FD_207643 | JGI IMG/M metagenome (GOLD analysis project Ga0326727, IMG submission 207643) | Lab enriched peat soil microbial communities from McLean, Ithaca, NY, United States - MB29MY | ecosystem: Environmental > Terrestrial > Soil > Wetlands > Peat | place: USA: New York... | reverse complement strand
AGACTTAAAAGGGGAGGGTGATCTGGTGGTTTACGAGAAGACCGAGAATATCTAGATTTACGCTGCAGTGTACAGGAGAATTTACTCACAGAACAAGAAAGGCGACCAACTGGTCGCCTTTCTTGTTGTTGCGCAGTCATGGCGGGTGGCAGGTAAGCGCTGGCTACTCGGCTGTGGTGGGCAGGCAGTGACTTGGAGGTGCATGAACTCTTCGGGCATTGTTGATGGGAACTGGTTATCGGATGGCAAGGGTGTCCGGGGCGTACCGGAATCTGAGGAAGCCGCAGGGAAAATTCAGGGCTGACGGACACAAATCACATATGAGGCAGAAACATTCAGGCGAGTGCAAATTGACTCGAAGCCCGATAACAATCAGGAAGGATGTGATTGTAAATGTAACGGGTATATGGCATAAAGATGAGTAAGTTTGGAATCGTAGAGTATCACCAGCATGCGGAATGGGGATCAATTCCATTGAAGACGAAGACTTGCCCCCGGCCGGAGTGCTGATCCCGAACCAACGTTAGTCATGCTTTTGAAATGACCTCGCAGGTGGCAACATCAGAGTCTGGAAAAAAATAGATCCCGCTATGTTTCCCTTTATGTAGCAGCCATTCAAAGTTACCTGTGCTAAAGCTTACCAGAAAAACCGGAATGGTGGGAATGGAACTGCAACCAAAGGAAACTACAGGAAGGAACGGTTGTCGCCTGCGAGGAGCGCTGCGGCACAGGGCTTTAATTACTTGTGGGAGAACGCCTCGACCCGGCGAATATGGCTGTTCTCAGCCGCTACTTCCAAATCGATCCGCCGCAAAAGGGGATACTGGTTGCGGGCTCATTCGAAAAGATAAACCTCAAAAGAGAAGGGGCCCCAGCCACCAGACCTTTGACCGGATCGAAATATAGCAAAATTATGTATTAGGTCCTACATCTCAAAGCCTAATATTCCTCCTGATTCTTTCCACCGCCTCGATAACGTTTTCACGCTTGCCGAATGCAGATAGCCGGAAGTAACCTTCCCCGGAGGGCCCGAAACCACTTCCAGGAGTGCCTACCACGTGGCAGTCATTCAAAAGCTTATCGAAGAAATCCCAGGAAGTAAGGCCAAATGGAGTCTTGAGCCAGATATAGGGGGCGTTGATGCCGCCGTAAACGGTGAGCCCCATTGAGGAAAGGCCACTACGGATGATTCGGGCGTTCTCCATGTAGTAATCGATGATCTCCTTGGTCTGCTTCCACCCCTCTTCGGAGTAAACTGCCGCGGCTGCCTTCTGCACCGGATAAGAGACACCATTAAACTTGGTGGTCTGGCGTCGGTTCCATAGTTTGTTGAGATGCACCTTCCCGCCGCCTGCCGTGTGAGCGAAAAGTTCATCCGGCACAACGGTGAGGGCGCAGCGCACCCCGGTAAAACCGGCGGTCTTTGAGAAAGAACGGAACTCAATGGCGCATTTCTTCGCTTTCTCGATCTCGTAGATTGAGCGAGGGATGGCAGGATCAGTAATGAATGCCTCGTAGGCTGCATCGAAGAAAATGATGGCGTCGGCGTCCAGGGCAAAGTCAACCCACCCTTTGAGCTGTTCCCTGCTCGCTACCGCACCGGTCGGGTTATTGGGGAAACAGAGGTAGATAATATCCACCTTCTGCTCGGGGAATGCAGGGGTGAAACCGTTCGCCTCGATGCACGGCATGTAGACTAGCCCCTTATAATAGCCCCGCTCATCCGCCTCGCCAGTGCGCCCGATCATGACATTGGTGTCATTATAGACAGGGTAGACCGGGTCACTGATCGCCACCACGTTTTCCAGGGCAAAAATGTCGAGTATGTTGGCGGTGTCGCACTTGGAGCCGTCTGAGATGAAAAGCTCGGAATTCTTCAATTGGACGCCGAGGGGGTTGTAAGCTTTCTTGATGATGGTGTCGATGAGGAACTCGTATCCCTGTTCTGGCCCGTATCCCATGAAGGTTTGCTCGTTGGCGAGCTCCTCCACCCCTTCGTGGAAAGCCTTGATGACAACCTGCGGGAGCGGACGGGTAACGTCACCTATACCGAGTCGGATCACCCTGGCATGCGGGTTCGCCTCGGCAAAGGACCGCACGCGACGGCCGATCTCGGGAAAGAGGTAGCCCGCTTTCAGTTTCAGGTAGTGTTCGTTAACAAGGGCCACTTAAATCCTCCTAATCCTTTTGCATCCAATTATTCGAATTATACCCATATGCCATGCTAGCATAGCAATACGTTCTGATGAGATTAAACGGACGCCAATTTTGCCATAAGACCCCTGACGTCGAGAAAGAGCGCGAAGACGCAGAAGCGCTATGTCGCATAAGCGATAAAGAAGGCAACGGCGATATTGCCCAAAAGGGGAGTTCTTCCTAGCGCAGCCCCAGCACGTCCTGCATGTCGTAGAGCCCCGGCTGCTGGCTTACAACCCATTTGGCGGCACGAACCGAGCCGCGAGAAAACATGTCGCGGGTATGTGCACGGTGGGTCAGTTCGATCCGCTCTCCCTGTCCAATGAAGTAAACCGTATGGTCACCGACGATGTCGCCGCCGCGGATAGTTTGCATGCCGATCTCTTCCCTTGTCCTCTCGCCGGTGATCCCCTCCCGGTGGCAGTTCGCCACCTGGCGGTAATCGCGGCCGAGGGCCCCGGCTACCACCTCACCCATGCGCACGGCGGTGCCGGAAGGGGCGTCTTTTTTCATCCGGTGATGGGCCTCGACGATCTCCACATCAAAGTCGTCGCCCAATATCTTGGCTATGTCGGCGAGCACCTTGAAGCAGACATTCACACCCACCGACATGTTGGGGGCAAGGACGACCGGTACATCTTTCGCCAGTTCCTGCGCCAGAGCCTTTTCCTCGGCGGTAAATCCCGTTGAACCGATGACGATCGCCTTTCGGAAAAGACCACAAACTTCGAGGTTCTTGAGGGAGACCTTGGGGGTCGTGAAATCGATGAGGACGTCGCACCTTCGGACCACCTCATTCAAACTATCGGTAATTTCTACTCCGAGCGTACCGCAGCCCGCAATCAGCCCGGCGTCTTGGCCCTGCATCGGATGCCCTACCCTCTCCAGGGCGCCGCAGAGTTCCACTCCTTCCGCCTCGTGCACGGCAACAATGATCCGTCCGCCCATACGCCCCGCAGCCCCACAAACAGCTATTCTAATCATTTTCAACCCCATCTTTGCTACTGAGAAACTAAGACGCAGTGAAAAAACGGTTTAACTGGGATAAGCAGGAAATGCTAAGAAAAAACCCAATAAACTATTCTTTGGATTTTACACAACAAGGCATTTATCCTGCCCAACCTTAGAGAGATAGGGCTTTCTCCGTGACACTGTGACCCAGCAGCAGATTTTCTGTTAGATTAACCCATACTCTTTCATTATGGCCATGAGCTTTGCCCTGTTGGCTTCCGCCATCGGCGCAAGCGGCAGTCTTACCTCGTCGGTGGCCATTCCCATGAGTGAAACAGCGGTCTTGACCGGCACAGGATTGGTTTCGATGAACATGGCGTTAGCGATCTTAAGCAGCTTCAGGTGCAACATTCGCGCTTCATCCATTTTCCCAGCAAAAAAAGCGTCTACCAGGGCTGCCACCTCTTTCGGCATGATGTTCGCCACCACCGAGATCACCCCCTTGGCGCCGCATGCCATCATCGGCAAGGTAATGAAGTCGTCGCCGGACAGAACGTCCATCTTGTCGCCACACAGGGCAAGGACCTCGGAGGCCTGCTGGAGCGAGCCGGTCGCTTCCTTGATGGCGACGATGTTGGGGATCTCCGCCAGGCGCGCCACGGTCTCGGGAAGGAGATTGACACTGGTCCTTCCCGGCACGTTGTAGAGGATCTGGGGAAGTGCAACCGCCTCGGCCACTGCCTTGAAATGGCGGTAGAGTCCTTCCTGAGAAGGTTTGTTGTAATAGGGTGTGACAAGGAGTGCCCCGTCAGCGCCGATTTTCCTGGCGTGCGCGGTAAGTTCGATCGCCTCCTTGGTGCAATTGGAGCCGGTGCCAGCAATGACGGGAATCCGTTTGTTCACTTGGTGCACAACGATCTCGATTACCCGGTAGTGTTCATCAAAGTCGAGGGTTGATGCTTCGCCGGTAGTGCCGCACGGAACAATGGCATCAGTGCCGTTTAAGATCTGGAATTCCACGAGACTGCGGAGCTTCTCTGCATCGATGGCTCCATTCAAAAACGGCGTCACAATTGCGACGATACTTCCCTTGAACATGGCTTTACCCTCCCTATCTATAAACTAAATTCCAAACTCCATGCATTAAATCTCAAACATATCACGATTCAATAATTAATTTTTGGAAATTGTTTGGAATTATAATGATGTGGAAATTTGCCATTCATCATCTACCATGGGGCAATGCTGGGGAAACTAATCCAAGAATATAGGAATGCTTTCCCCCCTGATTAGTTCATCCCAACTCTCCCGCTCGCGGATCACCTCGAAATTACCACCTTTCACCATTACCTCGGCTACCCTGGGCCGGCTGTTGTAGTTGCTGCTCATCGAGAAGCCGTAGGCGCCTGCGGACATGAAGGCGACGAGGTCACCCTGCTTGAAGTTGGGAATCTCCCGGTCCTTGGCGAGGAAGTCGCCAGACTCACAAATGGGACCGACGATATCGGCGACAATGGTCCCCTCCTGGTCCTTCCGCACCGCTTGCACACCGTGATAGGAGCCATAGAGAGAAGGGCGGGCCAGGTCGTTCATTGCAGCATCGATTATGACGAAATTGTTTTCTTCGCCTTTCTTGGTGTAAAGGCATTTCCCTACAAGGATGCCGGCGTTTCCCACCAGATTCCGGCCCGGCTCGAAGAGGAGGTGAAGCCCCAGACCTTTGGTCTCTTCAGCAACGGCCTGCCCGTATTCCGCGGGAAGCGGCGGTTCCTCCGCGCTGTAACGGATACCAAGCCCTCCTCCCAGGTCGAAATAAGTTATATTTATACCCATCTCATTCAGACTGGCGATGAGTCGCTTCAGTTTCTTGATGGCGTCCACAAAGGGAGCGACCTTTATAAGCTGGCTCCCGATGTGGCAATCGATGCCGAGGATTTCCAGGTTTTTCATCTCCTTCGCCCGCTGGTACTGGGCAAGGGAACGTTCGATATTGACGCCAAATTTCGCTTTCCTTAGCCCGGTAGAAACATAGGGATGGGTCTGCGGGTCCACATCGGGATTTACGCGGATGGCAATACCTGCCCTCCTCCCGAGGCGGCCGGCGATCTCATTGATCCTGTCGAGTTCCTGTTCCGATTCCACGTTGAACATGAGGATATCGCTGGTGAGCGCATACTCGATCTCATCATCCTTCTTCCCCACACCGGAATATACCACCTTCCGCGGATCAACTCCGACCTTGAGCGCCCTGAACAACTCGCCTCCGGAGACAATATCCAACCCCCCTCCCAGGTTGATGAAACTCTTCAGGATCGCCAGATTGGAGTTGGCTTTAACCGAATAACAGATGGTATGCGGGATAGTGGCAAACGCCTCGTCCATGGCCTTGAAATGACGCACTAGGGTCGCCTGGGAATAGATGTAAACCGGGCTCCCCACCTTTGCCACAATATTTTTCACCGCCACATCTTCGGCGTAGAGTTCGTCACCCTTATACTGGAAATGATGCATGAAGACAATTTTCTCCTTATAGTGAATGCTTCTTGGCCTTGCAAAAACACATTATTCATAAAACTTGTAAACAGACCTGAAAGTCCAGTTTGCTTTAAGGTTAAGTATGTTATGTAACACATGACTGGATAAAAGTCAAAAATTCCCTTCCATCGTAACCAGCTACTCAGGTTCGGTCAACATCCCCTTTATTTCGTTGGAGAACTCACTCTCCACCATTGCCCCTTCCACTTCGGCAACTGCGCGTAGAGCATAGATATATGTCACACCTCGTACCAGACGCAGGTCCTCGTAATCATGCCCCGACACGGGAGCGTCTTTCAACGGGACAACTGCAGGTAGAGCACCTGCTCGCCACCGGTAAACATTACAGCCAAGGATCTTGCCATTTGGAAGAGAAGAGCCTCCCTCCCAGTGCAGCAAGACTCCGGTAACAGAAAAGAGCGCCGTTAGTCGTGGTGGCTTAGGAGGGACAACCATTTTGAGACGGGCCTTGTTTGAGTCGTGACTGGAAGTGCCATCCTTCCGAAAGGAAACTACCTTGTATTGGTATGTTGTTTGGGCAATCACATCGGTATCTCTCAGATACAGACGGTCACCAACCCGGCGGACATCCTGAAGATACTCTAGGTCCACGTTTTTTAACAGCCGGTAGGCGTTCGTGCATGACTCGCAGTCTTCGTCCGGCGGCAAGACTTCCCTTTTGAAGAGTCGAAACCCGGCCAGATCCTTTAGCGCCCTCCCTCCCTCCTCCTGGGCGGGAGGAGACCAGGAAAGCTGGAGACTCTCACCTTTCTGTGCTGCCCGTAGGTCGTTAACCGGCGCTGGAAGCAGCGCCTCCGGAGAGATTAGCACCCCTTTTTTGCCGCAACCGACAAAAAGGGTGATTACGACGAGAGCAAAAAGAATTCTAGACATGGGTTAATTAACCTATATTTCTGCCTTCGCCCTGGCAATCTCTTCCTTTACCCTCTCCAGCGCCGTACCACCGATGGCATGTCGGGCGTTGATGCTTGCCTCCAGAGTAATGGCAGTGAAAATGTCAGCATCGATCTTTTCCGAAAAGCTACGCCATTCATCAAGGGTCAGTTCAGGCAGCTCTTTTTTCATTTCGATGCAGTAACGCACAGACTTGCCGACCGTCTCGTGGGCATCACGGAAAGGCACCCCCTTGCGCACCAAGTAGTCGGCCACGTCGGTTGCGGTTGAAAACCCGCAAGCGGCGGCAGCGCGCATTCTTTCGCTATTTAGCCGCATCTCGCGGACCATCTCGGCGAATATCCTGAGACTCCCCTTGACCGTGTCGATGGTATCGAACAGCGGCTCCTTATCCTCCTGCATATCCTTGTTGTAAGTGAGAGGGAGCGCTTTCATTACCGTCAGGAGCGCCATCAGGTTGCCGTAGACCCTGCCGGTCTTGCCTCGGACCAGTTCTGGAACGTCCGGGTTCTTTTTCTGTGGCATAATCGAAGAGCCGGTGCAGAACGCATCAGAGAGTTCGACGAAGCGGAACTCGCTAGATGACCAGATGACCAGTTCTTCGGAGAAACGTGACAGGTGCATCATGAGAATCGAAGCAGATGCGAGGAACTCCAGGGCGAAATCCCGGTCCGATACGGAATCGAGCGAATTGCGGGTCACTTCCGGAAAATCGAGAAGCTTTGCCACGTATTCCCGGTCTATGGGGAAGGTGGTCCCGGCCAGGGCTCCCGCGCCGAGAGGGAGCGTATTTGCCCGCTTCAGGCAATCCTTCATCCTTCCTTTGTCACGCTTGAACATCTCCACGTAGGCGAGCATGTGATGGGAGAAAAGCACCGGCTGGGCGATCTGGAGGTGGGTATAACCGGGCATGATGACCCCCAGGTGCTTTTCCGCTTGGTACAAAAGGCTGTCGATAAGGATGTCCAGGGAGGCGTTGATCTCTATGATCTCATCACGCAGGTAGAGGCGGATATCCAGGGCAACCTGGTCGTTGCGGGAACGCCCGGTATGTAGGCGCTTGCCCGCCTCGCCAATCGACTGCGACAGTTGCGACTCGATATTCATATGGATATCTTCGAGAGAGACGGAGAAATCAAATGACCCGGACTCAATCTGGCCGAGGATATCCTTGAGGCCGGCCACGATCATCTCTGCATCCGCCGCGGAGATGATCCCTTGCCTGGCGAGCATCCCGGCATGGGCGATTGACCCCCGGATATCCTGGGCGTAAAGCCGCTTGTCAAATTCGATGGAAGCAGTGAACTCTTCCACGAATTTGTCTGTCGGCTGGGTGAAGCGTCCACCCCAAGGTTTTTCCTTTGCCATGCACTTCTCCTACAAAACTTATAAATGGTGATTCTACCGTGTATCAGAGGATACCATGGAATGATAAGGAAACAGCGTTACAGGATGTCCAGGATAAAACGTCGTCTGGATATAAAAGCAATTGGAAAAGAGTCCGGGGTTTATCCTGTCTATCCCTGTTAATTACAGATTGTTTAATTACTTCATCCCAGCTGTCATCAGTGCCCTGATGCGCAGCCTCAGCGAATTGATCCTGATGAAACCTTCCGCATCCTTTTGATTGTAAACTTGGTCCTTTTCGAAGGTGGCGAAATCTGGATTGAAGAGGGAGTTGCTCTCCGATTTCCTTCCCACCGTACGGCAATGTCCCTTGTAGAGCTTGATCCTGGCTACACCGTTAACCGTTTTCTGCGAGTTGTCGATGAGCGCCTGGAGCATTTCCCGCTCCGGGGAGAACCAGTAGCCTGCATAGACCATCCGTGCATACTCTGGAATGAGGGAATCGCGGATACGCATCACCTCCCGGTCCATGGTGATCTGCTCAACCGCCATGTGCGCCTCGCGGAGGATGGTGCCACCGGGGGTTTCGTAGACACCGCGCGACTTCATCCCCACCGAGCGATTCTCCAGGAGATCGACCCGGCCGATGCCGTGCTCGCCGCCGATGAAGTTCAAGTGGGCTAGAAGCTGGGCCGGCGACATTTTCTCGCCATCCACCGCCACCGCGTTGCCGTTTTTAAACTCGATCTCCAAGTACTGCGGCTTATTCGGGGCTTTTTCCGGCGGACGGGTGAGGACATACATCTGTTCAGGAGCCTCTGCCCACGGATCTTCGAGTATCCCCCCTTCAAAGGAGATATGGAGGAGGTTGCGGTCCGACGACCAGGGGCGTTTTTTGGTGACCGGGATCGGGATGTTATTTTTCTTGGCGTAGGCCATAAGCGCCTTGCGGCTGTTTAGCTTCCACTCCCGCCACGGGGCGATAACCGTGATGGCCGGGTTGAAATGATAGTAGGCCATCTCGAAACGGACCTGGTCGTTCCCCTTGCCGGTGGCGCCGTGGGAAACCGCGTCGGCCTTCTCAATCATCGCTATCTCCATCTGCCTTTTGCCGATGAGAGGGCGTGCAATGGAGGTGCCGAGGAGGTAAGACCCCTCGTAAATGGCGTTGGCGCGGAACATGGGGAAGACAAAGTCGCGGACAAATTCCTCTTTCAGGTCGTCGATATAGACTTTGTCCGCACCGGTGGCGATTGCTTTGTCGCGTACAGGGGCGAGTTCGTCACCCTGCCCCAGGTCAGCGGCAAAGGCGATCACCTCGCAGCCATACTCGTTCTTCAGCCACTTGAGAATTATGGATGTATCAAGTCCGCCTGAATAGGCGAGGACGATTTTTTTCACGTCTTTGTTGGCCATGTTGATTCTCCTTAAATTTACTTTCCCTTATTTCTATCCTTGATCAGTATTTCCTCTGCCGCAAGAACATTGATATAAAAACTCCTTTTCCATCGCTAGGTTCCGGATTTTTTGTAGCGTCTGCCCCCTGCGGTATTCCTTGATCTGTTCGGAAGAACAATAATAAAGGAGCAGCGAATTACCCTTTGTTCGTTGCTCTCAATCCGTTTCAAGAATACATATCGGCAATGCTCTGCTTTCCGCCAGCATCTATATCAGCATTCAGGCAGGGGCAACAGGAACGAAGGTGACCAGAGCAATAAGTGTTAAGAACGAGGTCATCGCCTATGCCCCACCCATGAGCCTCGCCATAATCGCCTTCTGTACGTGGAGTCGGTTTTCCGCCTCGTCCCAGACCACGGAATGAGGCCCTTCGATGACCTCGTCGGTTATCTCCTCCTCCCGGTGCGCCGGTAGGCAATGCATCACGATGCAATCCTTTTTGGCGAGCTTCACTGTCTTGGCATTGAGCTGGAAGCCTGAGAAAGCATCGAGCCGCTTCTTCTGTTCCGTCTCATGCCCCATGCTCGCCCAGACGTCTGTGTTGAGGACATCTGCGCCCTTGACCGCCACCTTGGGGTCGTCCGTCAGCACGATGGAGGATTTTGCCTTGGAGAGCGCCCATTTAAGGACCTTCGAGATCGGCTGATATCCCTTTGGACAGGCAAGGGTCAGATCGAAGCCGAAGATGGCGGCCGCCTCCACCCAGGTGTTGGCCATGTTGTGCCCGTCTCCAACCCAGGCAAACTTAAGCCCTTTGTAGCCCCCCTTATGCTCGATGACCGTGAAGATGTCAGCCATCACCTGGCAGGGGTGGAAAAGGTCGGTCAGGCCGTTTATAACCGGCGCAGAGGAGTATTTGGCGAACTCCTCGACGATCTCCTGACCATAAGTACGGATCATGACTCCGTCACAGTAACGGGCTATTGTCCGGGCAGTGTCCTTGATCGGCTCCCCCCGACCCATTTGGGAGGTGGCCGAAGAGATGAAGAGCGGCTGCCCCCCGAGCTGGTATACACCCACTTCGAAAGAGACCCTGGTCCGGGTGGAAGACTTCTCGAAGATCAGCGCCACACTCTTCCCATCCAGGTAGTGATGGGGAATCTTCTTTTTCTGTTTGTCTTTCAACTCCTTAGTCAGTGTAAAGAGGCTGTCCAGTTCTTTCTTGCTGAAGCTGCTGAGCGTCAGAAAATCCTTCTGCATGGTTACCCTCCCTAAAAAAGATTCAAACGCATTGTCGTGTACTTCGCCTCATCGATGAGACATGTTTAATGCCGCCACGAGGTTCAGACTTCCGCCAGTATTCCCTCCAGGATATGAAGCATCTCGTCGATCTCGGCAGTAGTTACGACGAGCGGTGGAAGAAAACGGAGCACGGTTTCCTGGGCCACGTTCAGCAAAAGTCCCTGCTTAAGCGACTTGGCTACGATCTCGCCAGCCTTGATGGAGAGTTCCATTCCTATCATCAGACCGATACCGCGCACCTCGGTAATGAAAGAGAATTTTTCCTTGAAAAGTTTCAGCTTGCCGATGAGGTACTTACCCATCTCCTCCGTATGGCTTAAGATCCCTTCCTCGAGAATCGCCCTTACTGTGGCCTCACCGGCGGCCGTTACCAGTGGATTGCCGCCGAAAGTGGAGCCATGGGTCCCAGGACCAAACGATTCCGCTACTTCTTTTTTCGCCAGCATGGCGCCGATGGGAGCACCGCCTGCCAACGCCTTGGCCAGGGTCATGATGTCAGGGGTAATGTCGAAGTGCTCATGGGCAAAGAGCTTGCCGGTCCTTCCCATCCCCACTTGCACCTCGTCAAAGATAAGGAGGAGATCATGTTCGCTGCAAAGCTCCCGCACCATCCGGAAATAGTCCGGTGACGGGACCACGACTCCCCCCTCCCCCTGGATCGGCTCGAGCATCACGGCACAGGTGTCGGCGGATATCGCCCGGCGTAATAGCTCAACGTTATCGAATGGCACGTGGCGGAAGCCGTGGAGGAGCGGGTCAAAGAATTTCTGTACCTTTTCCTGCCCGGTGGCAGAAACCGTGGCCATGGTACGACCGTGGAAAGATGCAAGAGCGGTGATGATCTCGAACCGGTCAGGTCCGAATTTATCACGGCTGTACTTGCGGGCGAGCTTGATGGCAGCCTCATTGGCCTCGGCCCCCGAGTTGCAGAAAAAGGCGCAGTCGGCGAATGAATGGGTGCAGAGGAGCTCGGCCAGCGCGATCTGGCTCGGGATATGGTAGTAGTTGGAACAGTGGATCAACTCTGCCGCCTGCTTCTGCAGGGCAGCCACCACCCTAGGATGGCAGTGGCCGAGGTTATTGACCGCCACCCCCGCCAGAAAATCGAGGTATCTTTTTCCGTCGGCATCCCACAGATAGCACCCCTCGCCCCGCATCGGCACCAGGGGATAGCGGCCATAGGTCTTCATGATGTATTTGTCGGCTTTTTCAATCCATTGTTGCGAATTCATCAATTACCTCTATTGACCGGTAACGCGTCTTTTTCTGATGATCAAGGCTGTCGAGGGATTACGAGGAGGCGCAATCAGTGCTTGCTGCACAAGCTATCCCGAAGAGTGGGAAAAGAATGCGGGAAAACGCATTTCCTAGCCCCTGAATTCCGTGCCGACCCCCACATCCGTAAATATCTCCAGAAGTATCGCGTGCTCCACTCTCCCGTCGATGATATGCGCTTTTCTCACTCCATCCTGCAGGGCATCCACGCAGCAGTTGACCTTTGGTATCATGCCGCCGGTAATTGAACCATTGTCGATAAGCGTTGACACTTCGGACAGATCGATGCTGGAGAGGAGTTTCCCTTCCCGGTTCTTGACCCCGACCACATCGGTCAGAAGGATCAGTTTCTCAGCAGCGAGCGCCTCCGCCACCCTTCCCGCAACTAGGTCGGCGTTGATGTTGTAGCTCTCCCCGGCCAACCCGACTCCGATCGGTGCAATGATTGGGACAAATCCCCCGGTTTCCAGGGTTTCCAGGATAGCCGTGTCAACTTTTATCACTTCGCCCACAAAGCCAATGTCAAGCATCTCGGTAGTGCCGTCCTCGTGCTTCACCTCCTGAAGCATTTTTTTGCAGAGAAGCAGGCCGCCGTCCTTGCCGGATAAGCCGACAGCCCGGCCGCCATGCTGGTTGATATAACCGACCACCTCCTTGTTCACCTGGCCGGTCAAAACCATTTCCACAACCGCCATGGTAGCGGCGTCAGTAACCCGCATTCCCTTCACGAATTCGGAGACGATCCCGTAGCGCTTGAGGGTTTCGTTGATCTGCGGTCCGCCGCCATGGACAATCACAGGGTTGATGCCGATATATTTGAGAAGAATGACGTCAAGGGCAAACGATTTCTTCAGCGCTTCGTCCGCCATGGCGTGGCCGCCGTATTTTATGACAATGGTCTTCCCGCTGAAGCGCCTGATGTAGGGGAGCGCTTCCATAAGGGTATTGGCTTTTTCGATCAACTTCTGCATAAGTGGTGCTCCAATGCGGCAGGAGGCGTGTCCATGGGGTTATTCGCCTAAAAAATTTAAATATAGCAGATCAGAAGAAATAATCAACAGTAAAGAGGGTTTAGACCCTTTTTTCTGGTGATTTCGGCGTGATATTTCTCATGAGGGATTTACGCAAGCACCACAGGAAATTATGGAGAGATCAACTCTTACACCGGCAGGATGATAGAAAACTTGGTTCCTATACCGGGTTCGCTGTCAACGGTGATGTTGCCGTCATGCAGTCTGACGAATTCTTTGGCATAATAAAGACCCAGGCCGAACCCCCTGATTTGTCCGGTACGAGAAGAATCAACCTGGTAAAATTTCTCGAAAATCTTTGGCAGTTCTTCTCTGGCCATCCCGATGCCGTTGTCTTCGATGCATATCTTGTATGCCCCGTTCGCTTTTTTAAGGGAGACGACGACCTTTCCCTCATTTGTGGAGAACTTGTAGGCATTGTCTATTATCTGCCTAATTGCAAAGGCGATTTTAGCCCTGTCGAGCATGAGTGGCGGAAGCTGGTCCATCTCAAAAGAGACCTTTATTCCCGGTTTGCCGGCTATTTCTTGCGATTCGGTGAAAATCTTCAGAATTATCTTGTCCAACTCGCACGGCTCCAGCATCAATCCCAGGCCTGTGTCCATGACTTGGCTGAAGTTCAAAAGGTCCGCCACCAGTTGCTCCAGATACCTTGATTCTTCGTAAAGCAGATGCACATTTTTCCGGAAGCTTGCATCCTCCGGATCGCAAACGCCGCTGGCAAGGTTTTGCAGAAAAAGGGAAATGGCGGTAATTGGGGTGCGGAATTTGTGGGAAACTATTGAGAGAAAATTCGTCTTGAAGCGGTCAAGACTCTTTAGATTGGCAACCTCTTCTTTGAGGGCCTTTTTCACGAGGCTTTTGTCTACCGTGGTCTTAAGCTGGAGGAGATTCACCGGCTTGGTTATGAAATCGTCTGCATCGGCCTTCAGCGCATCGAGAATGATTTCTTTATCCGCAAAGCCGGTCATCATGATGACCACAATGTTTGGTTCAATTTCCTTCACACGCCTGAGAAGTTCAATCCCCCCCATATTGGGCATCATAACATCGGTCAGAATGACATCGACGCCCCCTTTTTCGAAAAGCGCCAGCGCCTCCACGCCATCACAGGCTTGGAGCAGCCGGTATTCATGTAGCGCCCTGCGGCAGAGGTCCCGGATAATCGCCTCATTATCCACAATCATAATCGTTTTGGTCTGCTGTTTATGGCTGGCTTCCGAATTTGGCTTTTTACTGATTTCAGACATTCGCGTACCCACTGTTTGTGTTCCGGTTAGTGGCTTCGAGTTACGTCACTGATTGTCGCCCGCACGCAACGCGAAACGTTTTACTCCACGATCAGCGCATGCACCTTGCTCAGAGCCTCATCGAGCTTCTCCACCAGGCTCCCGCCGGCTTGGGCCAGGTCCGGCTTGCCGCCGCCGCTCCCGCCGATGATCGGTGCGAGTTTCCCGATGATCTCTCCGGCGCGGAACTTACCGGTCAGGTCCCTGGTTACCGCCACCAAGAGATTGGCTTTCCCTGCGTTCTCGCAGCCGAGGACGATGATCCCGGAACCGACCCGCCCCTTCAGGGTGTCTGCCAATTCCCGCAATCCTTTCGGGTCCTCTTTGTCCACCTTTATCGCCAGAACCTTCACCCCGGCAACTTCCCTGACTCCGGCCAGAAGATCGTAAGACGCGGAGGCATTCAGTCTGGCCTGGAGAGTTTCTATCTCGCGCTGAAGCTCTTTCTGGCGGGAAATGAGCCTCTCTACCTTCTCCACCGGGTCACCCCCCTCGGCTTTGACCAATGCGGCAATCCTTTTCCGTTCCTCTTCCAGGCGTTGGGTATAATGCAGCGCGCCTCCACCGGTCAACGCCTCAATACGCCGCACCCCCGCGGCAATGCCAGTTTCGGTGACGATCTTGAAAAAGCCGATGTCGCCGGCGGCCCGCACATGGGTCCCACCGCATAGCTCGGAACTCACATCTCCCACCTTCACCACCCTGACCCGATCACTGTATTTCTCTCCGAACAGGGCGGTAGCACCGCTCTCCATAGCCTCTTTGACATGCATCTCCTGGGAACGGACAGTTGCATTATCCATGATGAAGCCGTTGACGATCTCTTCCGTCCGGGACAGCTCTTCGGCGGTCATCTGGGCAAAATGGGTAAAGTCAAAGCGGAGCCGCTCAAGGGTTACAAGTGAGCCCGCCTGCTTTACATGCTCACCCAGCACCATCCGGAGGGCGGATTGGAGCAAATGTGTGGCGGTATGATTACGCTCCGTGGCGCTGCGCGCCGCTGTGTCAACCTTCAGGTCAGCCGCCTCGCCGTTACCAATGGTTCCCTTTTCGACGACCCCGACATGGACAATCAGGTCGGGATAGGGACGCATCGTCCTATTAATCTTTACTTGAGCGCTTCCGGTGGAAATCGTCCCCAGGTCCCCTTCCTGGCCGCCGGAAGCGCCATAGAAGGGAGTCGTCTCGGCAATCAGCTCCACTTCATCCCCTGTTCGCGCTTCGCTAACCAGTTCTTTACTTGCGCAGCTGATGATCGCCCTGATTATCGAGTAGCCGGTCTGCCCGGTATAGCCGGTGAATTCGCTCCGCACTCCCTCGGCATAGAGAGTCTTGTATATTTCAGCAATCCCCTCTTCCCCCGACCCCTTCCAGTGTTCCCTGGCCTGTTCGCGCTGCCGTTCCATGCAGGTGGCAAACCCAGCTTCATCAAGGGTAAACCCCTCGCCGGCGACGATGTCTGCGGTCAAATCAAGGGGGAAACCGTAGGTGTCGTAGAGCCGGAATACGACCTCGCCGGGGACTGTTTTCCCAGCGCGGCTTCTGAGGGATGCCATCTCTTCATTTAAGATGGCAAGTCCCCGGTCCAGGGTCTCGGCAAAGCGCTCCTCCTCGGCCCGGATCACCTTGACTATGTAATCCTCCCGTTCCAGAAGCTCCGGGTAGGCCTCTCCCATTATGCAGTTGACCGCCTCAACCGTCTGGAAGAGGACCGGTTCGGCAAACCCGAGCATCTTGGCATGGCGGGCCGCCCGCCGCATGATGCGGCGCAGCACGTAGCCCCGCCCCTCGTTGGAAGGGAGCACACCGTCGCAGATGAGAAACGTAACGGCCCGGGCGTGATCGGCGATGACTCGCATGGAAACGCCATCCCTGGTATCCACGTTATACTCCTTGCCAGCGAGTTTCGCCACATATTGGATGATCCCCTGGAGGAGATCGGTGTCATAGTTGGATTTCACGCTCTGGAGGACAGAGGCAATCCGCTCTAGCCCCATCCCGGTGTCTACGGAAGGCTTGGGAAGGGGGGTAAGCGTCCCGCGCTCGTCCCGGTTGAACTGCATGAAAACGTTGTTCCATATCTCCATGAAACGGTCGCAGTCGCAACCGACCTTACAGTCGGGCCGACCGCACCCAACCGTCGGGCCATGGTCCCAGAATATCTCGGTGCACGGTCCGCAGGGGCCGGTATCACCCATGGACCAGAAGTTGTCCTTTTCGCCGAAACGGAAGATCCTCTCTGTCGGCACCTTTTCCTGCCGATGCCAGATCTCCGCCGCTTCGTCGTCGTCCTGATAGATGGTTACATAGAGCTTCTCTTTATCCAGGTTAAGCTCCCTGGTGAGAAATTCCCAGGCAAAGGCAATCGCCTCTTTCTTGAAATAGTCGCCAAAAGAGAAGTTGCCGAGCATCTCGAAAAACGTATGGTGGCGGGCGGTACGGCCGACCTGCTCCAGATCGTTGTGCTTTCCTCCCGCCCGAACACACTTCTGGGAGCTGCATGCCCGTGCATAATCTCGCTTTTCCAGGCCGAGGAAGACATCTTTGAACTGATTCATCCCGGCATTGGCAAAAAGGAGCGTCGGGTCATTGTGGGGAATAAGGCTGGAACTGGGGACGATTGCGTGCCCCCGGTCTTGAAAAAAATTGAGAAATTTTGCCCTGATTTCTTTTCCAGTCATGAAAACCCCTTATTGTAAATTCTCTAAATACCAAATCATAAACAATCTCAAAAAACAAAAAATGATTTTGTAATTGTTGTTTGTTTGAGATTTGTCGCTTGGGACTTGAGATTTGTTTGTTATTTGTACTTTATTCTTGGTAATCCTCTGTCTTGCGGAAGGCATGGAAAATAGCAGTAGTCGAAAATCCGCGTCGCTGCAGATACTGCATCACCCTTCTCTTTTCCCGGTCAGCGGCGGTTACCGGGTTGAATCCGGCGTATTTACGCGAGAGAAGCGTTGTCAGCGTCTCTGTTTCGTCATATTCCACAGCCAGGGATGCCAGCACATCGTCGACTATCTCGCCTTGGACGCCGCGACGCATCAAATCCAGGCGGAGCCGCAGCCCATAGCCCCTGCCGTTCCTAATGGCAGATTCGGCCCACTGCCGGGCAAACCTACGGTCATTCAGGTAACCGGATTCCTCAAGACGGGCAACGGTAGCTTCCACCAGCGTGTCGCCAATCCCCTTTTCCCTAAGCCTGCGCGTCAGTTCAGCCACGCTTAAGTCACGGCGGGTGAGGATCCGCAGAGCAGAGGCAAGGGCCAGTTTACCCTCGTCCCTTTCAGTACTTTTCAAAGAAGGGGGTATCTTCGCCATCGCTCCCCTCATCTTCCTTAGCGAAATCATCCCAGGAGCTGTCCGAGGTGGAAGAAATCCCTGAAATCTTGAGGGCAAAATCGTCCGGATTGGTTGACTGGCGCATTGCCTCTTCGTAGGTGATGAGCTTTTTGGTAAAGAGCTGCATGAGTGACTGGTCGAAGGTCTGCATCCCGTAAGCGACATACCCCTGGGCGATCGCCTCGGGGAGCTGCTTGGTCTTATCCTCGTCGTCGATGCATTCGCGGATACGGGCGGTGCCGATCATGACCTCGACTGCCGGAACCCTTCCCTTCCCATCTATCCGAGGTACGAGCCTCTGGGAAATCGCTCCTTTAAGAACCGCAGAGAGCTGCATCCGTATTTGCCGCTGGTGATAGGGGGGGAACACGGAGATGATCCGGTTGACCGTTTCAGTGGCATCCAGGGTATGGAGGGTGGAGAGGACGAGGTGCCCCGTTTCGGCAGCGGTCATGGCAGTCTCGATGGTTTCGAGATCACGCATTTCCCCCACCAGAATGACATCTGGGTCCTGGCGAAGCGCACCCTTTAATGCATCGCCGAAAGAAATTGTATCAAAGCCGACCTCACGCTGGCTGATAATGCTCTTTTTGTCCCGGTGGAGATATTCGACTGGATCTTCAATGGTGATAAGGTTGCAGGTACGATGCTCATTGATGTAATCGATTATCGCCGCCAGGGTAGTGGACTTGCCGCAACCCGTGGTGCCAGTGACCAGGACCAGCCCGCGCTCCTCCATGCTCACTTTTTTCAGAACCTGGGGAAGGTTGAGGGAGTCAAGAGTCGGCACCCCCATCGAAATGGCGCGCATGGCAAGGGCAACAGTCCCGCGCTGGGTATAGGTGTTGATACGAAAGCGCCCCAGACCGGGCACCCCATAAGAGAGGTCAACCTCGTAGTTTTCTTCGAAAAGTTTCTTCTGTCGATCGTTCATGATGGCGTAGGCCATAGCTTTAACGACGTCCGGTGCTATCCGCGGCGCATTGGGAATGGGGCGGAGTCTGCCGTCGATGCGGACTATCGGCGGTAGGCCCGCCTTGATATGGATGTCGGAGCTCTTCGCCTTGACCGCAATGTCCAGAATCTCGTTCAGTTCCATAGGCTATACTCTCGCCTCCGCCACCGGCGCCCGAGTAAGCCCCAGCTCCGCTAGCAGTTTTGCCTGGATTTCGCCGGCAGCATCCGGATTATCTTTCAGAAAAATACGTGAATTTTCCCGGCCCTGGCCGATCCGCTCCTTGCCGTAGGAAAACCAGGCCCCGCTTTTCTCGATGATGCCTTTCTCGACCGCCAGATCGAGCAGATCCCCCTCCCATGAAATCCCCTCGCCATAAAGGATATCGAATTCGACCTCCTTGAAGGGAGGAGCCACTTTATTTTTTACCACCTTGACCTTGGTCCGCGAGCCGATAACATCGTTCCCCTGCTTCAGCGAGGCAATTTTCCGGATATCCATGCGGACCGAGGCGTAAAATTTCAGGGCATTCCCGCCGGTTGTTGTTTCCGGGTTGCCGAACATGACCCCGATCTTCATCCTTATCTGGTTGATGAAGATCACGCAGCAGTTGGACTTGGCGATGACGGCTGTCAGTTTTCTGAGCGCCTGGGACATGAGCCGCGCCTGCAGTCCCATGTGTGAGTCTCCCATGTCCCCCTCGATCTCCGCTTTGGGAACCAGGGCCGCTACCGAATCGATCACCAGTACATCAATGGCCCCGCTGCGGACGAGCATTTCCGTTATGTCCAGTGCCTGTTCACCGGTGTCGGGCTGGGAGACCAGGAGGTCATCGGTTTTGACCCCGAGTTTTCTGGCATAGCCGATATCCAGGGCGTGTTCAGCATCGATGAAGGCGGCAATCCCACCCAGTTTTTGGGCTTCCGCCACAATATGCAGGGCCAGGGTTGTTTTGCCCGATGATTCGGGGCCGAATATTTCGATTACACGTCCTCTGGGGACACCCCCGACACCCAGCGCCATGTCGAGTGAAAGCGATCCGGTGGGTATGGCGGCTATATCAGGCAGAGGTTCGTCATTGCCTAGTCTCATGATTGCGCCTTTGCCGAACTGCTTCTCTATCTGAGTTAAAGCTAATTCAATTGCCTTGTCTCTTTCCAGCATTCATGGCCTCCTGTAAGGGTGGTGCCCGCTAAATTCCATCAGTTAGTGAAATTATTAATAAATAGCATAGTTACCGGTATCTTTTCAAGATTATCTTTGACGTCTTCGTAAAAAGTCTGTCTGCAGGGTTGCCCTGCAAGGTGAGCCAATATCCCCCGTCTATTTTTGAGTTTCCGTGACCTCATCGTCATTCGCCAGAGCGAAGGGCTGCTGGGAATGGACTTCTTCCGTATGCATGAACAGAAATACCACCTGTCCGGCATCTTCTTCAAGCGGCAGCAGGAGCAAAGAAGAGCCCCCTCACCCCTCCAGAATGTCGGTTGTCGGACTTTCCACCCATTCCATGCCGCCATGGGCCTCGACCATCCCTTTGACGATCGCCAGCCCAAAACCTGTCCCTTTCCCGGGAAACTAATCTCTGCCGGTCGAGTGGTGCCGGATATCCCCGATCTCATATAAATTTGTCGAATATTTTCAGCTGCTCGTCAAAATCAATGCCGATGCCGCTGTCCCGTCCTTAAACCTGCATGTAGCATTTACATCCAGTCTGCTCATAAAAACGCTGATTAAAGCGACAAAGCGCCTTCTCTTTCTCAGAGAGTGAGCTACGATCAGTAACATGGGCCGTTATGCATATTTCATCCCCGTCGGGAGTGAACTTGACTGCGTTTTCCAAAAGTTGCGTAAAAATCTCAATTTAGTATTCTCTGCCCTCGGGAAAAAGCGGAGTCGTCGCCTCCACTCCCTGCAGGATAATCCGCTACCTGCGCTCGCACATGACCGACTCAACCTGCTTCCGCAGCAATAGGGTTGCTTTGGCAACCGATGAGGAATTCGTTTCCAGCTTCGCCACTTTCAGGAGATTCGTAACTATTTCATTGAGTCGGCCACCGCTTTCGTGAACCATTTCCAGAAACTTTTGCAAACCGTCATCTCCGGTAGTGGCATGATTGGATATAAGGGCTGGTCACGCACCGGGATCAGGTCCTTGCCGTCCAGCTTTCCCGTTTCTTCCCTGCTGTAGCCGAACAGCTCACTCCCTTTGCTGTTCATCTCTTTCAATTGGCCGGTGTCGGCGTTTATCACGAAGATGGCGTCACCGGCGCATCCAGGAGGTTTTTGTAGCGGAGTGAGGTTTTGTCGGCCAGTCGCTGCATCTCAGTTTTTTCCTGCAAGTGGGCCGCTTCTTCACGTACCCGGTTATTTCTGTTGAGGATTTGCACATGGCAAACGAGATAACCAAGAGAATTACGAAAGTCCCAAAGAAAACCTGGAGGATTGCCAGGTTGTGTAATAAAGCTTTGAACACCAAAGGCTCTGCGCAGATGCAGAGAAGAATCAGGCCGATAATTATATTCATATATCTAAACTCTGCTTGCTTTTGCCGAGCATCATTCTTCCCCTTTTACTGCTGGTAACCGGCTTTGGAAAAGGTGTCGCGATGCTAACGAGGATTGTGGGTGAGGAGATACCTGCGCAGCCAGTCTAGGGCCATGAAAGAAGTGATGGCTCTGATTTCCGCCCGATTGCTGGCAAACCGGTACCTTTTTGCCTGACAAAAGGAGTGAGTGGCCAGAGCGATAAAAACCGTGCCAACCGGCTTCTCCGGAGTGCCGCCGTCCGGACCCGCAACACCGGTAACCGCCAGGGCGATGTCGCTGCCGGAAAGCTTGCGCATCCCCCTGGCCATGGCCATGGCGACCTCGGAACTGACCGCTCCCTTCTCCTCCAGAAGTTGGGGAGAAACACCCAGGTTGCGAATCTTTGCGGCGTTGGAGTAAGTGACTGCCCCTTCCAGAAAGTAGGTGGAACTGGCGGGAATATCAGTGATCCGCTTGGCCACGAGCCCTCCACTGCACGACTCCGCCAGGGAAAGGGTGAGCCCCTTTTCGCGGAACAGTGCCGCTACCACCGAGTCCATGGTCTCATCGTCCTCGGCGAATAGATGCCGATGCAGAATTTCCCGACTTTTCCGGCATGCCCCGTCGAGCGCTGTGTTGACATGCATTTCATTATCTCCCTCGGCGCGGAGCTTCACAAGGATCTGTGGAAAATCTACCTGGAAAGCCACTGTAACCGGGGAACCCGGTTCCGTAATTCCCTTTAGCAGGGTGTCCAGCTGTGCCTCTGGCACTCCGAAGACCTTGAATACCTTGACGTGGATGATCTTTTCCTGTGTGCTCCGTACCCGTAGCAAGGGGATGACCGATTCTTCAACCATCCGCTCCATCTCTTTGGGGACCCCCGGCAGGAAAAAGAAGGAGCAGCCGTTGTACTGGAAATGAAAGCCGCATGCAGTGCCGGTGGGGTTCGGTATCAGGTTTGACTTGGCAGGCAGGAGCGCCTGTTTTTCATTGGCGGGGTCAACAGTCCTCCCCCGTTTGGCAAGAAATTCTTTGAGATGGGTCAGAGCCGTTTCGTTTAGGACCAGCCGGCGGTCCGTGGCCTTTGCCGCAGCCCTGGCTGTTATATCATCTATAGTTGGGCCCAGTCCGCCGGTGGCAATGACCGCCTCGCTTGTCATTGCCAAGGTCTGGATCGCCTCAATAATATCTCCTTCCACATCCCCCACTGTAAAATGCTGACGCACCTTAAGGCCGATGTCGTATAGCCGCGACGCAATGAAAGGGGCGTTGGTGTCAACAATTTCACCGAAAACAACTTCATCGCCGATGGAAAGCGTCGCTATTTTCATATAAACCTCAGCAGTATATGGAGCAGCACACAGGCATACAGACCCGCCACCACATCATCCAGCACAACCCCGCAGCCGTTTTTCATGTGTAAGTCGATGATATTGGCAGGTGGAACCTTAACGACATCAAAGAACCTGAACAGGAAAAAACCAAGGATAACGCTTCCCCAGGAAAGGGGGACTCCTGCCATGGTGACCAGATAACCGACCACTTCGTCGATCACTATTTTCCCTGAATCCTGCTCATTGAATATCGTTTCCGCCCTTCCTGAAACCCAGCAGGAAAAAATGGTCAGCGGAATGAGCAGCAGAAGATAGTATAGGACAGGAAGTCTGACCAATAGCAGATAAAGTGGAATGGCTGCCAAGGTGCCGACGGTGCCGGAAGCTATCGGGCTGAATCCCGTGCCCCACCATGTGGCGCATAGAATAACAAAGCGTCTCATCGGCCGGCGCAAGCTCTTCTCAGCTCATGTTTTTCCATGTTTTCCCCCGGGGAAATGGTTCCTTTAAGTAAACAGGAGAGGAATGAGCATTTAGCATTTCCTGAAACAGGATGTGATTATAGCCTGCCGGGAAATAAAGAAAACTATAATACCAGGAAGGAGCGTTCATGAAAAAAGGGGAACGGAACCGATCCCCCTTATCATATCTCTCCACCATGCCGTTGGTTTCAGGGCCTCCGAGCGAGTTCCCTAATAGGTGGGCGCCTTGGTATCGCTTCAGGCAATTCCCATGAAGGGCAGCACACCACGACCGATAAGACCCCCGTGCAATGAGTATTCCGCCTGGGCTTAAATAAACCTCACGCACACGGCAGAGAGAAACATTTTGGATTCTATTTTAACTTCAAAGCGCAAAGAAATCAAGAGACATTTTTCATCAATACCCAAGAAAAGCAATCAACTTGCCGATCTCCTCCATCAGCTTTTCAAACCCTGCCAACGTCAGTGACTGGGAACCGTCAGAAAGGGCCTTCTCAGGCTCGGGATGCACCTCTACGATAAGTCCGTGGGCACCAGCCACAAGGGCGGCCTTGGCCACGGGGGGAACGAGGCTACGTTTACCGGTGGCATGGGAAGGGTCGACCATGATGGGAAGATGCGAGAGTTCCTTGATGAGAGGGACCACTGCCAAGTCAAGAGAATTGCGTGTCGCCGTCTCGAAAGTGCGGATCCCCCGTTCGCAGAGGATCACCTGGCTGTTCCCCTCTGCCAGTATGTATTCGGCCGCGGCCAGGAACTCTTCGATGGTTGCGCTCATCCCCCGCTTCAGGAGAACCGGCTTTCTCACCCTCCCTAATTCGCGCAACAGGTCGAAGTTCTGCATATTGCGGGCTCCTACCTGCAAAAGGTCGGCATACTCCGCCACAAGGCCCACATTGTCTGGGCTCATTACCTCGGTGACAATGGGAAGTCCGGTTTCTTTACCGGCCAGCGCTAAAAGTTTAAGTCCCTCCTCACGCAGACCTTGGAAGGTATGCGGCCCGGTCCGAGGCTTGAATGCGCCGCCGCGCAACAGATCGGCCCCAGATTTTTTTACCCCCCTGGCGGTCCTTATGATCTGCTCCTCATTTTCCACCGCACAGGGGCCGGCGGCAACCACCGGCCTGCGCCCCTCGCCAATCTCCAACGCGCCTATCCTCACCAGCGTGGCGCGTGGATGAAAATCGCGGGAAACAAGCTTGTATGGTTTGGAAACATGGATAACCTCCTGCACCCCCGGCAGGTCTCTGATGGTGGAATCGTCCACATATCCCCTGTTCCCCAGAACGCCGATGGCGGTCCGCTCGCTTCCCGGGATTGGCGCGGCTTGGAGACCTATCTTGCCGATGGCCCGAATAACCGCATCTATCTGTTTCTGGCCGGCCTTATGGTGCATGACAATTAGCACAATCCCCTCCTGGTGAGCAGATTCACAGATTAACGTCTATAAAGATATCAGGATAGCCACGCAAGGTCAAGATTTACAATGGGCATTGCCAATGAATGGAGGCTGCGATGTCTGTAAATGTTGCAATTTTGCCTGGATGAAGTAATATGACAATAATGTCTCATAACCGTTGAAAATATTGGGGGGGGGTACCATGCGGCTCAAGGACGACCAGATCGACAGGCTGGCCGAAAAGATGCTGGCCGACCTGACCGGGGCCAGCCTGATCCTGCTGAAAAAGGAGCGGGGAGTCATCCTAGCCGGCATAAAAGAGGCTGTAAAGGCCGATATCAAAGGGGAGGAAGATCTGCAAAAGGACGCCGAGAACCTCCTCGAGCAGACACTTCGCGCCATGCCAGGAAGTGTGGATATCGACCGGCACAAGATGCTCAGGATGATCAAAGAGAAACTGGCCAAAGACCGGAAAATAATCCTCTGACGAATTGATCCATCTGTGGCGTTAGTTTTCAAAGCGTAACGCTCAACCTACCTCCTGTATGCCTCGCGCGATCCACTTCTTACGCACCTGGCATCTGGAGCTTTTTCCGAATTCGTTTTATCAATCCGTTATGTCATTAATTCATGAGGATCCTCCACATGCTGATTTCCGAAGACCGTATATCCCACCTTAGTCATAAGATTATGGAGAAACTCTGGCGAGACGACCTGGCGGATTTTCCCGACGAGGCGCGTGCGCTCGGTACCATCAAAAGCGCCATTGCAGCCTTCTTTTCCGTGGCCGAAGAGGTCGATCAGGCTGTCAGGAAAAAACTCGCTTCCTATGCCCAGGCCAAGGTGCCGGGAAGCCGGGATTGGGAAATCCTCTACCAGAAATTCTACAAAGAAGAGATGGCAAAAAGAAAATGGTAACGCTATTGCCCGGAAGTAAAAAAGAGGCTATGAAAACAAACTGATTTTTTTTTGATTCCGGACTTGATTTTTATTGATTCCGTGTTTATATTTACGCAGTGATTAGCACTCAGCAGTTATGAGTGCTAATATTTTTTCGAGCACATAATAAAAAAATTAATCACCAGAAAGAAAGGAGAGAAAGCAGATGAAGCTCAGACCGTTGCAGGACCGTATCCTCGTAAAAAGGATCGAGGAGGAAGCCAAGACCGCGGGGGGGATCTTTATCCCCGACACAGCCAAGGAAAAACCGCAGATGGGGCAGATCGTCAGCGTCGGCAATGGCAAGAAGACCGAAGACGGCAAGACCATTCCCGTTGACGTGAAGGCAGGCGACAAGGTGCTCTTCGGCAAGTATGCCGGCACCGAAGTTAAGGTTGAGGGAGAAGAATACCTCATTATGAGGGAAGACGACATCCTCGGCATCATTGAATAACCAGTCACCGGTCCGAGGTTCGAGGGATACGATCTTGCTAATCCTTGATCCCCTATCCTTGCTCCTTCCGTGCGGAGCTTTTTATAAGCGCCGCAATAATTCTAAATAAGAAAGCAAAAACAAGGAGGATATACTGACATGGCAGCTAAAATAATCAAATTCGACCAGGAGGGGAGAAACGCCATCCTGAAAGGTGTTAATGCCCTCGCCGGGGCCGTCAAGGTAACTCTCGGGCCGAAAGGGCGCAATGTCGTCATCGATAAGATGTTCGGCTCACCGCTCATCACCAAGGATGGCGTTACCGTTGCCAAAGAGATCGAACTGGAAGACAAGTTCGAGAACATGGGGGCGCAACTCGTTAAAGAAGTCGCCTCCAAGACCTCGGACGTCGCCGGTGACGGCACCACAACCGCCACCGTTCTCGCCCAGGCCATTTACAGCCAGGGGGCCAAATTGGTCGCCGCCGGGCACAACCCTATGGAGATCAAGCGTGGCATAGAGAAGGCTGTGGATGTCGTAGTGGGCGAGTTGCAGAAAATTTCCAAGCCGATTAAGGACCACAAGGAGATCGCCCAGGTCGGGACCATCTCCGCCAATAACGACAAGACCATCGGTGACACCATTGCCCAGGCTATGGAAAAGGTCGGCAAGGAAGGTGTCATCACCGTTGAGGAAGCAAAGTCGATGGAGACCACCCTCGAGACCGTGGAAGGGATGCAGTTCGACCGCGGTTACCTCTCCCCCTACTTCGTCACCGATCCCGAGCGGATGGAAGCCTCACTGGAAAATGCCAGCATCCTGATCCACGACAAGAAGATTTCCAACATGAAGGATCTCCTGCCGATCCTCGAGCAGACCGCCAAGTCCGGCAAGCCCCTGCTTATCATCGCCGAGGACATCGAGGGTGAAGCGCTTGCAACCCTCGTGGTGAACAAGTTGCGCGGTGTTCTCAACATCTGTGCCGTCAAGGCCCCCGGCTTCGGCGACCGCCGCAAGGCTATGCTTGAAGACATCGCCATCCTGACCGGCGGCAAGGTGATTTCCGAAGAGATCGGCTTCAAGCTTGAGAATACCACTTTTGACATGCTCGGTCAGGCGAAGAAGATCATTACCGATAAGGACAACACCACCATTATCGACGGCGGCGGCAAGGAATCCGATATTCAGGGACGGGTCAAGCTGATCCGCGCCCAGATAGAAGATACCACCAGCGATTACGACCGCGAGAAACTCCAGGAGCGTCTCGCCAAGCTTGTCGGCGGGGTCGCCGTGATCAAGGTGGGGGCTGCCACCGAGACCGAGATGAAAGAGAAGAAGGCCCGTGTTGAGGACGCTCTTCACGCTACCCGCGCGGCCGTGGACGAGGGAATAGTCCCCGGCGGTGGCGTTGCTTACCTTCGTGCCCTTCCTGCCCTCAATGGCCTCACGCTTCCTACCGAGCAGCAATTCGGTGTCAACGTCATCAAGCGCGCCCTTGAGGAGCCGATCCGCCAGATCGCCCAGAACGCTGGGGTCGATGGTTCCATCGTGGTGGACAAGGTGAAGAACGGTACCGAGGCATTCGGCTACAACGCCGCAGACGATGAGTACACGGACATGATCGCGGCCGGAATTATCGACCCGACCAAGGTCTCCCGCTACGCCTTGCAGAACGCCTCTTCAGTGGCTGGTCTCATGCTGACCACCGAGGCGTTGGTCGCCGAAAAGCCGAAGGAAGAGGGCGCAATGCCCGGTATGCCCCCCGGTGGCATGGGCGGCGGCATGGGCGGCATGGGCGGCATGATGTAAAAAAGGGATTGCGGAATATAAATCCCTGGTTTCCTGTTCAGCAGTCAAAAGGGAGCGGACGATTTGTTCGCTCCCTTTTTGGTTGGTGCGCCAGGCATGGCGTGGGGGGAGTATGCGCCATCCAATCAATTGTGGTGATTGACTGGTGACTTGGGAGTGAAAGAACATTTTATTGCTTGACACCACTATCTTTAGAATGTCCCCCACGAGCCCTTATGGTGGGAACCGCTAGCCGAACAGCATGGGTGCCCGGGGCGACCCGGAATCTGAAGGAAGCTGTAAGCAAAGTCCTGGCCAGACGAAAAGGAAACCGCATACAAGTCATCCACATCCAGGCAAGAGGGCAATGGTACCCGAAGCCCAATAACTATCCGGAAGGTGTGGACGTAGAGGCGGCGGGTACATGGGGTGAAGGTCATGCGCCTTCCCCCGGGGAGACTCCTCATCTGCCCTTTGTTATTTTGCGTATAGAGGTGCTGGAATGGAAGAGGAGAAATCATTAGCGGCCGTACTAGTCGGCCTGACACACCGATGGTGGGCCGAACCTGTCAGAGCGCCCAAGATGGATATTCTGGTTGCCTTGGGAAGAAGGCTTTCAAGAGAGGGCCTGATAAACCCGCGAGCAGCGTACGGAATCCGTGAGGCGGAGCTGGGTGCTTATAAGACAACAGGGATGGAAGTCATTAACGGAGCATACTGACAGGAGATGCCGTGTGCGAAACCATACGCACTGCATGGGAGGACTTCGGAATTAACTTTGTCTCCTACCCGATTGAGAATCCCGACCGGAACCCTCGCATAAATTACACTATTTGCCCGTAATTGCTTGCATCCATCCCACTCAAAGTTACAATTGAACATACAAAAACTTCCGTAGCTTATTCCAGTTTTACGGAGGCCCAAAATGTTGATCGCCAAAGGGGACCTGGTAAGGCATCCAATAAAGCCCTCATGGGGGGGAATCGGAAAGGTTGTAAAAACCGTTCAGGGAGGGAATCTGCTTGTCAGGTTCGATCAGGCGGGTAATAAACTTCTCCATCCCGAATACGCGGGGCTGGTCAAGATCCAGGATGACGAGCTCCTCTTCCTCGTGGTCAGGGGCACCCGGACCAAAAAAGGGCGCACCATGAAGACCCTCAGGATCATCCCGGTGATTATGCGTCAAACATGAGAAACCGCGTTCATCCAATGAACTTCACGAATTTTCATGTTAAAAAGCAACAGAAGATGGAGGCCCATCGTGAAAGATTTCGAAAGTATGTCCAGAGATGAGCTTGTTGCCCTGCTCAAGGCCCTTGCGGCCGGGCAATGCGCAGCAGAGTCTGAAAGCGAGCTGCATCGCTCTCTCCGCGATATGCAAATGCACCAGATGGCACTGGAGATGCAAAGCCGCGAGTTGCAGGAAACCCGGCAGAGCCTTGAAGAAACTCGCAATTCTTATACCAACCTCTATGATTTCACCCCGGTCGGTTATGTCACTTTTGACGCACGCGGGGTAATCCGGGATATAAATCTCACCGGGGCGGAGATGCTCGGGAGAGAACGTCCCCTCCTCATAAATACACCTTTCATATCGCACCTCGTCAAGAGTGACAGGAAAAAATTTCTCTGCCATTTGGCGCGCTGCAAGCAGAGCGATGCAAAGGTCATATCGACGATAAGCGTTGCCATGGAAAGAGGCAACTTTTTTCACTTGCAGTTGCAAAGCGTTACTGTTCGGGATTCGCTGCAGGACATCCCCCGTTTCCTGACTGCACTCATTGATATCAGTGAAGTCACAGAGATCAAATCCCTGGTAGAAGAACTTACCCGCACGGAAGAAAAGGTCCGTCACTCCATTGCGGTCGAGCTCCAGGAGCAAATCGTGGCGTTCATTTCCATGGCCCAAAACAAGCTTGAAAAATTTGCCTGTTCCGTTCAATCGCCTGAAAATCAGGCAACAATCAATAACATCAAAGAATTCATTGATATTACAATTGCCAGAATTGAGGCGCTGGCCCGGCAAATCTGCCCGACGCCACTGTATGAAACAGGTCTTGGAACCGCGCTGCGCAAGCTTGTAGAGATGATTCGAGAAGAGCAGAACATTCCCGTGGAGTTTCAATGCGATTTGATGTCATTTCCCGTTGCCGGGGAGATTTGCTCAACAATAATTCCGGTTGTCCGGGAACTCTTGCGAAATTCGGTAAAGCATGCCCAGGCGGGGAAAATTATCATTTCCATGTCAGTTAAAAAAGGTAACATTTTGGTTAAAGTTGAAGATAACGGGATCGGTTTCGATGACGTCCGGGTTGTCAGGCCAAGGGAAAAAGCCGGAAACTCCGGCCTTCTCAATGCAAGGCGGCGGATGGAGCATATTGGCGGCGTCGTGCTGATCGATACCGCTCCTGGCAGGGGAACAAATATTACACTTATGGCTCCCTTAAAAGGGAGAAAGAGGAAGTACGGCAGTCAGGAATATGCGAAAGAGAGCGAGGCAATTTCCGGAAAAGTCGATTCCGCCAGTTTCAACAGAGACCCCATCAGTGTGCCCCCTGAAAAAATTAAATCTTCTAGCATGAGCGGAAATTGCCCCCCGAAATGGGGGTAGTGGCCCTACTTGACGAATTTCAGCGCCGCGGAGTTCATGCAGTACCGGAGCCCGGTAGGTTTCGGGCCGTCGTCGAAAACATGCCCAAGGTGGGCGTCACAACGTGCGCAGAGGATTTCGGTGCGAACCTGGAAGAACGACCTGTCTTTTTCGGTCCGGATGTTTTCCGGGGCAATCGGCGCGGTAAAACTCGGCCAGCCGGTGCCGGAATCGAACTTGGCGGCTGAGCTGAATAGATCGAGCCCACAGCAGACGCACCGGTATATACCCTTTTCATGATTGTTCCAATACTCATTGTCGAATGGCTTTTCCGTCCCTTTCTCTCGGGTCACCCTGAATTGTTCCGGGGTAAGCAGCCTCCTCCACTCTTCGTAACTTTTAATCACCCGTTCTGTCATGATATATCCTTTTTTCTCCACCGAATAAACCCGGATGTGGCCGGACTTTTGTTCTTGAGCCATTGAAGCGGCAGCAATTCCCGCAGCAATTATACAAAGCAATATCACCATCTTCATAATGCCTTTTCCCATGCTCCTTCCTCCCCACCCTGCTTGGTTTTATAGCATGCAAATAAGTGTAACGCCTCCCCATTAAATTGCAACAACGAAATGGAGCCGGATATGATAAGGGGGGAGCTTTGACCGGTAAGATTTTCGCTTGCATCTCAGCCACGATTCATACTAAGATGCCAAACATTTGGTTGTTTTAACTAGTTCTGTTTAGTCACATTACCTCCGAAGATTCCAAAAAGGGTGGGCGAAGGCTCTCGCGTAGAACTTACGTGATGCAACAAAGCTTTAGGCAGAAGGTGTTCGGAAAAAACCGCCAGTGTCCATGGCTCCCTCGAATTGGGCGGCAGGTCCCGGCGCCAATGATTTTTAAGTGCGAGCCCACACCCACCCTCTGGGCACAATTAGTGATTTAATTGTGACAAAATTGAACCAATCATGTGGTGCGAATCCAACCTGCACAGGTTTCCATCCGGCTGTTCCTATCAGAAGCATCAGCACGGCTTGCGAAGCAGACAGAACTGTATGATCCAAACCGAATTTGCAGAGAAAGGGAGAATGTTAAATATGGATGTGACGAAAAGCGAAAAAACGCCCAGGGAGCTCATGAGCACTCTCCCGGGGGATGATGTCAGGCAGATCATGTGGCGTTTTGCCGATCGTTATGACATCCAGATGGCCGTTCAGTCCGCAAGGACTCTGGCGCGGGGGGTCGTGGCCCGGCTTGTGGCGGAAGGGGCGCGCGGCTCCCATGAATGGAATGAGAAGAAAGAGCAGCTATTGAGTGGCATGGACGAGATGGGGCTTACCACCGTCTTCATGGATCCGGAGGATGGAGGTTTCATCACCGGCCCTAAAAACCTCGCACTTGCCCTGGTGGCCTTTGAACTTTCCTGGGTGGACGCCGGGGCTGCGACTTGCTCCCTGGCAAGCAATCTGGCTCTTTCCCCTATTCACGAGAAAGGGACCCCCGAGCAGCGGCGCACCTACATGAAGCGCTGTGTCCCACCGCTTCCCGGTGAGGAGCGGAAACCATGGCGTGGCGCCTTCGCCCTGACCGAACCCTTGCCGTATGTTGGCGTCGACACCGGCATCCTCTCCGGGAAAATGCGCGTAGTGGAATGGGAAGATGGAAAGGAGCCGATTCTTAAGGTGGAAAAACGCGGTCGATTTATCACCAACATGGGCTTCGCAAATTTCGTGACGGCTGCGGTAGATTCCGACGACCCTCGGATCAAGGGGAGCGCCATGGTCATCCTCGAAGAGGGAGACCCGGGGCTCTTCGACCGTGGGGCAACCACCCTCAAGCTCGTGCACCAACTCTCCTCGACGACCGATCCGGTTCTCTCGCTTACGGTGCCGGCCAGCCGAATCATCGGCGGCTACACGATAAAGGACGGCGTCATCATCCCCAATGTCAACCACAGTGAAATGATCGAGGCGGTCTTTCGGCGGACCCGTGTCCCTGTTGCCGTCATGAGCTCGGCCAAGCTTCTCTCATCGATAGAGCCGGTGATCCGCTACCATCGCAACCGCTTCCGTGGCGGGTCAGCCAGTTCGCCCGGCTCCCCGCGTTATGACCTTGGGCTGCAGCAAAAGGAAGATACCCTGCAACGCCTGGTGGATATCTGGGCGAGCGCTGAGGCCGGGACCTCTTTTGGCTTTGCCGGTGTACGCCTTTTTGACGAATACGATCCTGTCGAGCGCGACAAAGATAGAATTCTCAGTGAGCGGGGGATAAAAGGGGCAAGGGCGCAAATGAAGCTCTTCAAGGAACTCGAGAAGAGCGCCTTCGAATACCTGGCCATAGCCAACCAGCCGGAAGAGGAGAGGGATGGTGCCCGTTTCGCCGAACTCGGCGCCGACACCCTTGTTCAGTTCTTAATCAAGGATTCCCTGGCGAATGTCTTCTGTCCCGCCTGCAAACTCTGGAACACTGGCCAAGCGGCGACAATGATGCGCGAGGCAGTGAGTCTCATGGGGGGGTACGGCATCACCGAAGATTGCCCTGGCTTCCTCGGCCAGAAATGGGCGGACGCCCAACTGGAAGCGACCTACGAAGGTCCGGAAGCGGTCCAGCGGAGACAGCTCTCCATCACCATGATCAATGATCTATTCCTGGCCCAGTTCCGCCAGTGGGTCAAGGATATGCGCGTGATCGCCGGCCGGCGCCCGGAGAGCGGGGCCTGTACCCTGGCAAGCGCAATGGATCTGTGGCTTTTCACCCTCGATTATCTGCAGAAGGCCAAGGACGCCGACGGGAAACCACTTTATCACTCGCAGCGCCACGGGGTGGTTTTCCCGTTAGCCGATGCCGTCTGCTGGCTTCTGGCATCACGCCAGCAGATCCTTGATATCCTCGAACTGGAGGAGAAAGGGCCCGGGAATCCGGTGGTGGCTGAAGGCCTGGCTGGCTACATGAATTTCTTCAGCGACCTGTCTCACGTGCAAGCCGCCCGGGCAGCCGGTGAGGTCGGCCGCATCTGCGCCGAACTGGTATATGGTTACAACCGCCACCCGGACTGGTGCAGGGACGCCATGGAAATATGCTTCCAGGGAGATCAGCTCGACGCCATTGAATGCATTATGCCCGGCATTGCCGGCTATGGCAGGGCGCTGGGGGATACGGTTGAGGCGGATGGAACCCACACTCCCAAGGCCGGCCCCTGTCCATCGGAATCGTTGCAGACATTCAAGCTTTTGCGCCACCGTCTCGATATCTGCCTCACCGGCGCGCGTCTGGCCAAGGACAGGGCGGCTGTGGTTGTAAGCAGCATAATGATCCCGGAAGCCTTGGATTATCCAGCGTGATGAATCTCTCTCTCTCCCTCCCTTGACTTGCCTGCGCTCTGAAAATCTGCGGAGAGCAAGAGGGAGGGGGACTTTTTTGGGACTCTTTCCTGAAGCACAAATGTTAAAAAATTGACAATGTTGCAGGGAGGCTATCTTTTCAGAATGGGGAAGCCAAATACGTTGACTGTAGAACGACAAATGATGGAAGTGGATATAGCCTGTGTCGGTTTCGGGCCGGCCATGGGAGGATTCCTCACGACTCTTTCCCGCTCCCTGGTCGCTGAAAACGGCCAGGTGCTCCTGGAAAGCGGTGTCATGCCTGGTATGCCTCTGCAGGTGCTTTGCTATGAAAGGGCGGACGACATCAGCTTCGGGGTCTCCGGCGTTGTCACCCGCGGCCGAAGCATCCGCGCAACTTTTCCCGGCCTCGACATTTCCGAAATTCCCATGGCTTCTCAGGTTAAAAGCGAAAAAATCCTCTATCTTCTGGATCCCCATGAAGCGAGCCGCCGCTCCGCAGGGGTGAGGGCCATGGACCGGCTCGCTGGCATCATCGCCGACAGCAACTATGCCTGCGAGCTCCCCTATATCCCCTCTTTTCTTAGCAAAGAGGAGGGTATCGTTATCTCCATGGGGCAGTTCACCCAGTGGGTGGGGAACCAATTGATGGCCTCCGGTCTGGTCCAGGTCTGGCCCGGCATGCCGGTGAGCGCTCCCCTCATCGAGGGAGGCCGGGTCATGGGTATCAGGCTCGCGGACCAGAGTGTGAACCGGGATGGCTCTCCCGCTGCCGGTTATGTGCCGGGAATGGATATCCGGGCCGGCCTTACAGTGGTAGGCGACGGTCCGGTCGGCCCGGTGGGGCTGGCGCTTGACCGGCACTTTGGTCTCCCACCCGGAAATCACCAGCGGGAATGGGCGGTGGGAATGAAGCTGGTGGTGGAACTTCCCATGACATCCACCCTGGAAACCGGCGCCGTCATCCATACTCTCGGTTATCCGGAGCCGGAGATATTCGGCTTTCTCTACGTCCATCCCGATCGGGTGGCATCTCTGGGGATTTTTGTTCCCTCCTGGTTCGACAGCCCTGTTCGCACCTCCTACCGCTACCTGCAGCACTGGATGATGCACCCCGCCCTCTGGCCCCACCTGGCGGGAGGAACTATACGCTCCTGGGGGGCCAAGTCGATGAAGGAGTCCGGAAAACGGGGCGAACCCTTTCTCGTTGGAGAAGGCTTTGCCAGGATCGGTGAAGGTTCGGGGAGCACCAATGTCCTGACTGGTTCCGGAGTAGATGAGGCATGGGCCACGGGTGTACAGCTGGCCGAGGGAGTTACAGAACTTTTGCAGAAAGGGCAGCCGTTCAACAGGGAAAACCTGGAGGCCGCCTATCTGCGCCGCCGCCGTGAAAGTTGGGTGGAAGCGGAGGCAGGGATGGCGATACAGGCCCGCGACGGCTTCCAGCAGGGGGTGCTTAGCGGGCTCATGGGAATGGGCCTGACCGGGTTCACCGGCGGAAGGCTGAATCTCGGAGCTCGGATAAAACGACCCTACGAACGGATTCCCTCCATGGAGGAATACTGCCGTGGGAGAATCGCTCCGGAAAAGATAGCGGAAATTCAAAAGAGTACACTCGCAAAGGGGAGCCCCATGGCCGATGCAGTCATGGACTCTTTTGGCTGGCCGCAGATACCGCTGGACGGACAAATCCTCGTTTCCCAGCAAGATGCCCTCCTCCTGGGTGGGAAAGTCCAGGCAGCGGCTGGCTATGCCGATCACATTTTCGTTATTGATCCGAGCTTGTGCGAGAAATGCATGCCTAAGCTCTGTGTCGAGATATGCTCCGGCCAGGCCCTAGCCTACCGGGAGGGAGGGGGGGCGCCGCTTTTCGAGCGGGAAAAGTGCGTTCACTGCGGTGCCTGCTTATGGAACTGCACCAAACCCCTTAAACCGGGAGACGAACTGTGCAACATAGAATTCTGTGCCGGCGCTGGGGGGTTGCATTCCGCCGAGAACTGACGAATTCGATAAAAGTCCATCCAGGCACTAAGCTTGTTCGGTGTAGCTCAGCAACGCCGTATTCCTCACGACCTGCAAGTCTTGTTTCTGGAGCTTTTCTCGAATTCATCGATTTTTTCACCAGCATTACTCAGTTAAAATCGTTAAGGAGAGGTTGAAATGAATGAAGCATTCCACATCGTCGTCTGCGGGAGCCTGGTACCCGATCCTTTGCAGACTCTTACTCCCATAGATGGGCCGACGGGACCGGCCCTGAAGAACGAGATGATGCTCCCGGCGGTTCTTGACCCATGGGCAGGCCATGCGTTATATGAGGCGGCGCATCTGGCAAGGCAGGTGCCAGGGAGCAAGGTCTGGTTGGTCAGCCTTGGCCCCAAAGCAAAGCTTCAGCAACTGATGATGAGCATCGCCCAGAAGGTCGCCTTCGAGCTGGTGGTGCTAGACGGCCCTGCAGGGGGATTTACCGACCCCTGCGAGGTAGCTGCGGTCCTGGCCGAGGCGATAGAGAACATTCCCGGCTTGGACCGTAACAGGTTTCTGTTGTTCGGCGGCTACGCCTCGGCCTCCCGGGATGCAGGGGTTACCATGCAGATGGTCGGCGAACAGCTTGGCATCAGAGACCAGTTCCTGGGGGTGGACGAGCTTAAAATCCAGGATGACGGCTCCCTTAAGCTCCTCGAACGGATCGAGGGGGGAGAGTATCTGGAATCCGTCTGCGTCTGCGCACCTGCGGTGGTTGCCTGGGCAACGGGGAATCTCCCCGAGCCCCCCAATAACCCTCAGATCGGTATGGTGAACATGCGCTCCGTCATGCCGGCTCTGCAAAAGGCCCGGCAGACGTCGGTAGGGGCCAAGGGGGTAACTTATCACTCTGTTGAGTTGCCTGCGCAGCGCCGCGAAACGAAGGTCGTCAAGGACCTTTCCGTTGAGGAGATTGCCAGGGAAATCGTGACGTGGCTGAAGGGGTAATAAAGCGGATCAGATACAGCAGACCTTTGACCAACGACTGTGACCGAAGTCTCAAGACTGAATAACAGATTTCAAAGACAAAAGAAAGAGTCTTATGTCATAGGAAATAGGCCTTTTTATAATGGAGGTAATATTTAAAATGGAACAAATCCTTTTCCTTTCCCATACCCAGGCTGACGGCAGTTTGCCTAGCACGGCCCTCGAGGCCCTCTCCGCGGCCGTTGACATGTCCCGGCAGATTCCCGGCGCGTCCCTTGCGGTCGGCCTCTTTGGCCAGGAAGTTGGTCCAGCCGCTGGCCTCGTCGCAGGATGCGGCGCTGCCCGGTTTCTTGCCGTTACCGGGCCGGAATTCTCGGAATCCCGCTACGCTTCCGATGTCCCGGCGATCGAGGCGCTGGTGCGCGAGAGCCAGAGCACCATTATCATTGCCCCCAACACTTCCCGTGCCTCTCGTGCCCTGCCGGGCGCTGTCCAGCGCCTCAAGGGACGGATCGAAACCCATGTGAGCGCTCTGGAAGCTGCCGAGGGGACCCTGCGTGTTCAGCGCTGGTACTACCGCCAGCGGATGGTGGCGATCCTGACCAGGACCCAGCGCCCCTGGTTTCTTGTCATCGACCCGGGGGTTTTCTCTCCCTGGCAAGGGGAGGCAGGAAAGGCCACAGTTGAAAATGTGGCTGTTACTCTCGGGGAGGAGTGCAAGCGGACACGGGTTGTTGGCATCCGCTCACCTGCTGTGAATACCCGCACCATCAGGCCGGATGCCGATCTCCTCTTCGTGGCCGGGGCTGGTTGGTCCAAGAAGCAGGCCGATGGTGAATTCCATATCAATGAAGCCGAAGATCTCATCCTCGACTTCCTGAAGAAGAGCAGTGCCTCACTCGGCAGCACCAAATCTTTGGTGGACATGTCCGGGGAAGGGGAAGCGGTCCTCTCCTTCATGAGCCACCTGAACCAGGTCGGCCAGACCGGCTCTACCCCCCGCCACCCAAAGGGGCTCGCCACCTGTTGCCACGGGGAGGAGCCGCACACCGTCGGCTGGCGCTTCATAAACGAGCGGCGGGCGATTAACACAGACCCCAATTGCGGCTGGGCCCAAGGAAAAGCCGATGTCCTCTATGTCGCCGACGCATTCAAGGTGATGGCAAGGGTGAATGAGCTGTTGGCTGAATGATTAATAAAATCAGTATGAATGCTAGAGCCGCGTCATCAGGGTGCTCTGGGCAGATATAGGATTGCGCTGCTCACGGATTGACATGATTGACTAGAACCCGTGAGATCAACTGGGAGTTTTGGATTATTCCCAGCGCCTCCTCAAACGAATCGCCCGCGCCGTCAAGCCAGTGGATTACAGTGGCATTTCGCTCCATGTGGCGAAACCAGGTCTCCTGGCGCTTGGCGAAGGCATGGATGGCGCTGTTCAGCTTCTGGTACATGTCGTTCCAGTTCAGCTCCCCCTTGAGGAAGAGGGCACCATAGCGGTATTCCAAGCCGTAGGATTCAAGGATTTCCCATGCAACTCCCTCAGAATGGAGACGCTCCACCTCCTCGATCAACCCCTGGCTCAGCCGTTCCTTGAGGCGGGCGGTTATTCGGCGGCGCAGGGTTTCCCGATCCCAGCGGATACCGAAAACCAGCGGCTTAAGCTCGGGCAGAAGTTCCGGCTCGTGGACCTGCCCGTATTCGGCAATCTCGATGGCCCGCGTTAGCCGGTCCCGTTCCAGGAGGTCGGTGGTATTGTGCAGCCTGGATGATGTCTCTTGCAAGCGTTCAGCCAGAGCCGCCAAAGGAAGATCGGCCAGTTCCTGCCGCAGCGCTGGGTTTACCGGTGCCTCCACCAGCCGGTACCCTTTCACTGCCGCCTCCAGGTACATGCCGGTCCCTCCCACCAGGACGGGAAGGCGGTCGCGCTCCCGGATAGCGGCAAATGCTTCCAGGAAGCGGCACTGGAATTCGAAGAGATTGAATTCGTAACCCGGCAAGACGATGTCGATGAGATGGTAGGGAATATCTCTGTATTCTGCCAGGTCCTTGCCGGTGCCGACATCCATGCCGCGATAGACTTGGCGGGAGTCGGCAGAGATGATCTCGCCCGTAAACGCCTGCGCAAGCTTAACCCCCAGCCGTGTTTTGCCGGAGGCGGTTGGCCCGAGGACGACGAGCAGGTTGACGGGGTGGCTGGCGGGGCATTTCATTTCAGCTTACCCAAAAGATCAACTCCCTGAAGTAGGTCGAGTGCCCTTGAAAGCTGATAATCACCGGCAAATTCTCCTCTCTTCGGCACGGCAGAGTGCGGTGTATGCTTATCCTTTTTTGTCTCTTTGCTGCCGATGGGTTCGATATGGCCATCCAGGTCTTCTTCCCGGATATCATGCTCATTTTCTTCCATCTGTTTGGCTGCCTTCTCTGTACTTACGATAATATCCGGGGTGATGCCAAGCGCTTGTATGGAGCGACCTTTCGGGGTGTAATACCTGGCCGTGGTCAGTTTTAGGCCGGCGCCGCCTCTCATCGGTATTACGGACTGGACCGACCCCTTACCGAAGCTCTGGGTCCCCATGATAACGGCGCGCTTATAGTCCTGGAGGGCGCCAGCAACGATCTCGGAGGCGCTGGCGCTGCCGTTGTTGATCAAAACAACCAGCGGATAGTGCGGTTCCTTTTCCCCTATGGTGGCGTAAAGATCTTTCCGGGAAGAAGGGTCGCGCCCTTTCATGGAAACGATCAGGCCGTCCCCAAATCCTTCACCGACGAACCGTCCGACCACATCGATTGCCGGATCTACGAGTCCTCCCGGATTGTTGCGCAGGTCGAGCACCAGACCCCGGAGCGCGCCGCTGTTTTCCTTATGCAGGCTATCTAAGGCCTTGGTGAATTCCTCGCCGGTCCTTTCTTGGAACTGGGCAATCCTGACGTAACCATACCCTTTCCCCAGGCTTCTGTATTTTACGCTCCTGATCCGGATTATTTCTCTTTTCAGGTGGAACACAAAGGGCTTGTTCACTCCTTCGCGCAGTATGGTAAGGGTGATCCCGGTTCCAGGGGAACCACGCATCCGTTTAACCGCTTCGCTTATATTCATGCTGCGGGTTAAGGCGTTGTCAATCATCCAGATAAGGTCACCGGCCTTGATCCCGGCGCGAAAGGCCGGGGTCTCTTCAAGGGGGGAAATTACCGTCAGTTTTCCGTCCTTGATGGTGATTTCTATACCGATACCACCGAATGCGCCTGACATCTGGACCTGCATCTCCTTGAATGGTTCTGGGGGCATATAGGCATTATGCGGATCGAGGGCCGCCAGCATACCGTTTATAGCGCTCTCCATAAGTTTTTTGTCGTCAACTTTTTCCACATACTCCGATTTAACCAACGCCACGACTTCTTTGAAAAAGTTAAGGTAATCCTGTAAACTCTTTTCTTTTTGGTTGGCATTAAAGCGTGTTAAAGTACCAATAGCGATCGCAGTCAGAAGCGCAGCAATCAGAATCAGGGCGGTTTGTTTGCCTTTACCAGCCATCTTATTAGTGTCTCCGTAAAAAAGAATCAAAACCGTAATACATAGCCAAAATCAAGCGAATACGATGTGTAAGATGCCTTCGGCCTCACCCTGCGAGGCGTTTTCGCGGTCTATTCGCTTCGCGAAAGTGGCATCGCCGGGGGCTACTCAGGTGTATACTATTCACGTAATCCTGCGTCGCCCCCTGCGCACCGCCTAGTCTCAATTTAATAAAAACTCGGTATAAGACATATCGCTTCATCCACCGACTTCTCTTAACTTTAGTTTTGCTTTCTACGTATGTCAACATGAATCAAATTTTCCCCGGAGTTTATGGTCTATTTTCCTGGCTCCAGGGCCTAAGTAAATCAACTAGTTATGGTTTTGGTAACGTCAATTTATTGGCGGCACCTGTTTGGACATCTGGAAAGTGGATAACTTTCAACCGGTTAGGGTTAAAAGCATGAAGGACGCGCGTTTAATCCACAAAAACTGTGGAAAACTCTGTGGGAAACGGGTAGACTACTTGGCCAATTCTGATGAAAGTTCTTGATGATTTAACAAATTGCATAAATAAGTGGCATATTTCCCAGCCAGATATCAGAGCCAATCGGGGTAGTTATTTTTCATGAAACACCGGGCATATAGCTCTCCGGCAACCGGAGTATATTGACTTTGTTGGTAAAATAGGTATCTTTCATGATAATGGATTTCAGCTCGGAGGAGAATGTCATGAGAAATTTTGCAAACCATTTGAAGGAGAAGTTCGGAGCGGGGTTGTTCGTCGTGATTCCGCTCGGTATCACCCTCTTCATCCTGAAGTTTCTCTTCAGCTTTGCCGACGGTATCCTCGGCACTTACCTGGATGACCTATTCACTGCCATCAGCCATCATGAAACCCATTTCCCCGGTTTGGGGGTGGTTACCAGCGTGGTCATCATCTACCTTGTGGGTCTCCTTGCCACCAATGTCATGGGGAACCATCTCATTAAATGGGGGGATGAACTCCTGTCGAAAATACCTGTAGTGAAGTCGATCTACGTATCCAGTAAGCAGCTTACCAATGTCCTCAGAGATGGAAAATCCCCATACCGCCGGGCGGTATTAGTCGAGTGGCCGCGTCATGGAGTGTGGGCCATCGGTTTTGTTACCGCCGAGGTGGAACGGAAGGGGGAAAAACTGGTAGTCGTTTATGTGCCGACCATGCCTAATCCAACCTCGGGTTTTGCCTTGTTTTTTCATGATCATGAGGTGATGGAGAGCGGCATGACCGTTGAAGAGGCGGTCAAATTCGTTGTATCAGGTGGGATGGTGGTGGTTTGACAACCTGAACTGTGGACTTGGTGCAAAAGAATGGCAGAATTAATCATGACTTTTTATTCATCAAGTGAGGAATTACACAGATGGTCAAAAAGGAAGCTTCCAAGGAGTTGAAGGATTTGCTGAACAGGGCAATTGACCGGGAGTTGAAGGTTTCGGTTCAGTACATGTGTCAGCATATCATGTGAAGCGGGACCAAGGGATTTGCGGTCAATGATGAGTTCAAGAAAATTGCCATCGGTGAAATGAAACACGCCGAACAGATTGCCGAACGCCTCTTTTACCTGGGTGAGAGGCCCACCACCAAGCCTGAGCCGATTACAATCGGTGAAAGCCTCAAGGAGATGATTGCCCTGGATATGAAGGATGAAGAGGGGGCGATCGGACTTTACCGGGAAATAATTGCCCTTAGCCGGAAAGAGGGGGACGAGACTACCAACCGGCTGTTCTGCGAGATTCTTGCAGAGGAAGAAGAACACAGCGATTTTTTCGGTTCCTTGCTGGAAGACCCGTAACGGCAGGTTAGCGGGTTTTTTCTTGTCCACAACATTAAATCCGATTCAGTTGAAGCAGGCCCCATGCCTGCCCTGCTCCATTCCCTATCTGAAATATCATCTCTATCATCTCCAAATGCCCCAGCTGATTATTTTCCCATTCCCGATCATGCTTTCCATCTTTTTATAAATTGACATGACTGCACTTTTTGAACATTATAGGCGGACGGTTTAGATTATTAATAGGAGGAGAAATGTTCAGGAGTCTGAAAAGAGTAGTTTACCAGGTTGCGAATATCGAACAGGCGAAGGATTGGTATCGCAAGGTTCTTGATAAGGAACCCACGCTGGATTCGCCGTTCGCACTTATTTTTCCGGTTGGAGATGCTGAATTGATGCTCACGCCAAATGCAAATCCCCTGGCAAAAAACGACGATAGCGCCACTGCCTACTGGGAGGTCGATGATATAGATTCTTCGTATAAGAGTCTGCTTCAATCCGGTGCGGTTTCGCTTACGGGAATCAGGACCGGTTTAGGTAAAAAAACTGCAACATTCATTGATCCGTTCGGCAATATTCTGGGAATCATAACGACTACCGCGGATGCCGTTGAGACGTCTGTTGCGGGCCAACACTCGGAAGTCGCAAGAGGGGCTGCTCTTGTGCGGGCGCTTGCCGCTCTTGATGAGCGCGAAGAAATCAAGGGGGCAGATTACCTCGCTGAAATATTTCTTGCTGGGGACCGCAAAGACTATCTCAAAGACAATGCTATCAAGGATTGGCTGATAAAGAACTATCTCCCTAATGGGGTATACGCTTATTCAATAGCACGCACAGCCTATTTTGACCATATCGTGGAAAAGGCGTTACTCGATAATGTTCCCCAAATCGTCTTCCTTGGCGCCGGATACGATAGCAGACCTTATCGTTTCAGGGAGATTATTAAAGAAACCAGAATCTTCGAACTGGATGATAACAATACCCAACAGCGTAAAAGAGAGTTACTGCAGCAGGCGAATATCACCATCCCGGAGCAATTGACTTATGCTCCCATAAGTTTCAGCAAGGATACACTTCAAGATAATCTGTTTAAGGCCGGTTTTGATAATAGCAAGCAATCCCTTTTTGTATGGGAAGGGTGCACCAGTAACCTGACGGCTGCGGAAGTTGATGAGACCCTGAGTTTTATAAAAACGAATTCACCGGCCGGCAGTATGGTTTGTTTTGACTATAATTGTCTCCCCCCGGAAATGCCCGAGGCAGGCACTGCAAACGAATTAAAGAAAATCATGACGTCTGAAAGCACCAGTGAAACTGCCAGTTTTGGAATAGTGGAAGGGCAGATAGGGGTATTTTTGGGTAGAATGGAATTTATTATCCTTGAGCATCTCACTGCAGAAGAACTGGAAAGTAAATATCTTACCCTCCGAGACGGATCATCTGTTGGAAAAGTGCCGGCCCCGCATTGCATCGTCTACGCATCACTCTTGGGTTGAAGACATAAGGAATGAAAATATGGGATTTGTTCATTTATGAGGATTTCAGTGTGATTAAATAACAATCTGATACTTCAAGAGGTTAGTGTTATTTTCCTTTCCCTCTCTGTTAGAACTGAGCGATAAACGAGCGCAGCCCCCTTGCTTTAGCTCTGGAGTCAAGCGAACCACGAAGCGTGCAGATGATGCAGCGACAACTCCTACCCAGGCTTACCAGACTGCAGGAGGCAAGCCTCTTCGAGTGGCTGACAATCCTCACGTCCGTCTGGAACTAGGCGATCCCGAAAATTGAGATGGATGCCAGGGGTGGAATCTATTGCACCCCGAAAAGATTTCAAAATCTGTTGCCTGGGACCAGCAAGATCCTCGGGATCACGCCGCATAACATCCAGGGGATTCTATCTATTGGCGTATCAGTAATGGCAAAGATGCAACAAGCGGCTCAGCAGGAAGACCCGGCTAGAGGAAGGCGCAATCGCCTCAACTCAATTCTTTTCCCTGATCCGAAAGGGTAACCGCAGAAAGTAGTATCAGTGTCCCAGGCCCCCGCATGGTCCGGCATCACTAACAGGATCTTCCGGCAAAATAAAGAACGGCATGATCGTTAGAAAGGCCTTTGGCTGGCTCTCTGTCAGTTCACCTATGCGGAGCCGAAGACGGTACCGGCGACTGACGACGGCGCCATCGTCATCGACCCCGGTTTGAAGCACCTGATACCGATCTCCACCGGGGAAAAGGTAATGGGGCTTCAAATGAATCTGGAATGGTTTTGCCGGTACCAGGGAGCAGGAACCGGAATCTACCCGCTCGCATCCAGTAAAAGATTGCAAACAGAGAATGGATCGGAATCACAAGGCCAGCCTGAGAGTGGTGAGGGAGAAAGCCGTCATCATCTTCAGCCTTTAACAAACTGCGGGGGTGCCCCGCGGGGGACTCGTGATGGAGGTGGCCTCAGGGGGCCATCACCAATTCGAGCAATCTTTCACTACAAGGCCGTACAGACTGCAGGCGGTATATTGAGGTGTCTGGACGAAGAAGAAAGGTTTGTAGAGAAACAGGCGTTCTTCTGAACTTGTTACCCAAGTGGCACAGCACCGGTTCCTTGCAAGCCAGGTAAACTTGTTGAGGATCGCTTTCCTCGCGGGGCAGTTGACGTTTGTCAAGAGTGTCGCGGCGTTTCTCCAGACCTGGCTCAACTATCATGTTTTTCACGAAGATCCGAATTACATGCCATTAGTCGCGAATATTTTGTAGCCAAAGTCCCCCCCCCTGCTTATCCACACTCCTCGAATCTCCTGCTGAATATCCTAAATATTGATAAACACGTTTAAAAATCTTGACATGTTGCCGCTGCCGTGATAATTCATAAAACCCGTGTTAAATCAACATGTTGGCATTGGAGCCTTTCTGCGCTGCGATTGGTCTCTGTGCATGGATATTTTTTACCCTGAATTGTTAAGTAATGGAGGCCGCAGTATGGCGAATCAACTTGATTTTACCGTCGGGGGGCTTTTGGCCCACATTGCCGCGCGCTTTCCGGAAAAAGACGCGCTGGTCTACATGGAACGGGGATTGCGGTACAGTTACCGCGCCTTCAATGAGGTTTGCAACCAGGTCGCAAAGGGTTTGTTAAGACTCGGGATTAAGAAAGGAGATCATCTCTCCATCTGGGCCTATAATGTGCCGGAGTGGGTCATTCTCCAGTTTGCCACAGCCAAGATTGGTGCTGTTCTCGTCACTATCAATACGAGTTACAAGACGGCGGAGCTTGAGTATATCCTCAGCCAGTCCGATTCCAATACCCTCTTCCTTGTTAAATCGTTTAAGGACAGCGACTACGTGCAGATCCTTTACGAAATAGCGCCCGAACTTAAGGAGGCCGAGCCGGGCAAACTGGTGAGCGCCAGGCTCCCCTGTCTTAAAAAAGTCATCTTCATCGACGCTGATACACCGGCAGGGATGCTCAATTTCCAACGTGTCATGGAGCTCGGTCGGGATGTGCCGGACAGGGATTTGGCGGCAGTGGAAACGACACTTGATAATAACGAAGTTATAAACATGCAGTACACCTCAGGCACCACCGGCTTTCCCAAAGGGGTTATGCTGACTCATAAAAACATCATCAACAATGGCTTCAATATTGGCGAGTGCATGAAATTCACTGAAAAGGACCGGCTCTGTATACCGGTTCCATTCTTCCACTGCTTCGGCTGCGTCTTAGGTGTCATGGCGTGCGTCACGCACGGCTCCGCCATGGTGCCGGTAGAGATATTCGATCCTCTCAAGGTACTGCAGACCATCGAGAAAGAACGCTGCACGGCGGTTCACGGGGTCCCCACCATGTTCATCGCAGAGTTGGAGCACCCTGAGTTCTCCCGGTTTGACCTCACAAGCCTCCGCACCGGTATCATGGCCGGTTCAACCTGTCCAATCGAAGTGATGAAGCAGGTGATGCGCGACATGCATGCTTCCGAGATCACCATTGCCTATGGCCAGACCGAGGCATCGCCAGTCATTACTCAGACAAGGACCGAAGACCCGATCGAGCTCAGGGTTGCAACCGTTGGCCGGGCGCTCCCCGACGTGGAAGTCAAGATCGTTGATCTTGAGACCGGCTTCACACTACCCCCTGGCAAGCAGGGAGAACTCTGCAGCCGCGGATACCTTGTCATGAAGGGCTATTACAAGATGCCGGAAGAGACCGCCAAGGCGATCACCGCCGATGGCTGGCTCCATACCGGCGACCTGGCGGTAATGGATGAGAACGGCTACTGCAAGATCACCGGCCGGATCAAAAACATGATTATCCGCGGAGGTGAGAATATCTACCCGCGGGAGATCGAGGAGTACCTCTTCACCCATCCGAAAATCTCCGACGTTCAGGTCTACGGCATACCCGACCGGAAGTACGGAGAACAGGTAATGGCGGCGATTATTCTCAAGAAGGGGGCGGAGATGACGGAGGACGAAGTGCGCGACTTCTGCAAGGGGAAGATCGCCAACTACAAAGTTCCCCAGTATGTCAAGTTCGTCAGCTCATTTCCTATGACTGCTTCCGGGAAAATCCAGAAGTTCAAGCTTCGCGAGATAGCGATCAAGGAGCTTCATCTAAATGACGCGGGAGATACGGCTTTACCTTTTACGCCTTAATACCGCTGACTCCAGCCAAGGGGCTAAGGTGCGGTTATGCATTGAGTTATTACATGATATTTGTGTATAGTTTCAGACATGGATATCAAAATCGCATATCGTTTCGATTCAACCTGACGCCTGAGCAGGAAAACATTCCCGCCCAGACGTTTGGTCAAGTGTGTTTTTCTATAACCACATCTTCAGGCTGCGTGCTGATGCCTGGTATCAGAGGCAGGAGCGTGTCGGTTACCACAAGGCATGCGCTCAAAAAACAACAGGATTTCTCCTGGCTGTGCGAAATCTCCGGTGTCCAGGTACAGCAGTCGCTCCGGCACCTGCAAACGGTTTTGGAGAAAAGGCCGCATCTCCGAATACCTTCCGCAGGCGCGAAGCCTGGCCTGGCAAACTGCAACACCGGCTGGTGAAGAAGCAGAAAGGTTCGAAAACAGGGCTAGGGCACGGATAGATCGCCTGTCTCCACGCCCGGATAACGGATTTACGCAGGGACTTTCTGCATGAACTGAGCACCTGGCTTATCTGTGATAACCAAACGATCGTCGTTAAAACACAGGCCGTATAGAACACGCAGAAAAACCATCGTCTCGCCAACTCCATTATGGATGCAAGCTGGTCGCAGTCCGCCTGGCAATTGGAGTACAATGTCCATTGGTATGGCCGGGCACTGATCGGTAGCGACAGGTGGTATCCCTCGAGCAAGTGTTATTCGGATTGCGGGTTCGTGATTTCCAAACTGCCTCTTTCGGTCCGCGAGTGGATCTCTTTCGAATGCAGCTCTGTACATAACTGGGACGTCAACGCCGCAGTCAGCCCTTGGAGAGCCGGTAAGTCCAGCCCAGGTGTTCGCCTGACAGGCTTGACTCGATGAATTGGGAATCCTCCGGAATTATTCGTGGGGAGCAGTCAAAGACCAGGAAGAGGCAATGGCAATAGTGAAGAAAAGGCAAAACCTTCGCCGATTTCGAATCTAGAAGGAGACATCATGCGCATAACACCTGCTAGTGAACTGGTAGACCGTTTTCAGAAACTCCAGCATTATATGGCCAAAGAGGGGCTAGATGCGGTCATAATAGTGCAGAACGCCGATCTCTTCTATTTTACCGGCACCATCCAGAGCGGAAATCTTTACGTCCCCCAACAAGGGGGGCCTGTCTACATGGTGCGCAAGGATTTTGCGCGGGCGCGCAGAGAGTCGGGATTGAAAGAGGTGGCGCCGTTTTCCTCAATAAAAGATATTCCAACGCTCCTCGCCGAATACGGTTATCCTCAGCCGACAAGGATTGGCTTGGAACTGGATGTATTGCCGGTAAACTTTTTCGAACGCTACCGCAAGATCTTTCCGTGCGGTGAATTCAGGGATGCCACTCCGATTATCCGCAAGGTACGGATGATCAAATCCGCTTACGAGATCGATATCATGCAGGATGCCGCCCGTCAGGTAGATAAGGTCTGCCAACGTGCGCAGGAGATTATACGGGAGGGAATGAGCGATTTTGAACTGGCCGCCGAACTGGAGTTCACTGCGAGAAAGGAGGGGCATCAGGGACTGCTCAGGATGCGCGCTTTTAATGCAGAGCTTTTCTATGCCCATGTCTTTTCCGGATACGACAGTGCGGTTCCCGCCTATATGGATACCCCCCTTGGCGGGGTTGGAATCAGTCCAGCTTTCGGCCAGGGGGCTGGTTATAAGAAGATCGGGCGGAAAGAGCCGATAATAGTCGATTTTGCCGGCTGCCTTGACGGCTATATGGTCGATCAGACCCGGGTTTTCGCCATCGGCGGCCTTTCTGACCGTTTAAGAAGAGGGTATGATGATATGCTGCGGGTCCAAGAGCGGATGATGTCCCTCGCCTCTACCCGCGCAACTTGGGGGGACATCTACGATGAATGTCTCGCTTTGGCAATAGAACAGGGATATGCCGACAGCTTCATGGGGAACAAGGGGGCGCAGGTATCATTCATCGGGCACGGCATCGGCATCGAGATCGATGAATACCCGTTTCTGGCGCGTGGATTCAACGATATGACGCTTGAACCGGGGATGGTCTTTGCCTTTGAGCCGAAGGTGGTTTTTCCCGGCGAAGGGGCAGTAGGAATAGAAAACACATTTCATATCACCGATAACGGCTTGCAGACGCTCACCTATTCTTACGAGGGACTGCGAATATTATAAAACCGTGATAAAATAATTTCTGTTGAGTTTATTTTTGCAAAAAGGTATACAGTATACAATATGCATATGCAATTTTAAATAATATTCCCCTGCGTTGTAACCGTACTTTTAAGCAACAACAATCGAAAGAACCCTTGTAAGCGCAATGAAGTTGTAAGCTCACCTGGACGGTGACGACAAAACCGGAAATAACTTGAAAGCATGGACAAAGCGTTCATGGGAAATAATACAACACAGTTTGACATTAATGCGACGAGGCCTGCGACAAAGATGTATGGACTTTTTACAGAGCCCGTTTACAATGTTATTTGCAGCCCCATTTTTGCGGAATATGAGGGCTTTGAAGTTGGATAAATATTAAATTAGTAGTTCATTCCTGATAGATGAAAGGAGAGTCACCATGTCCAGATTGAAAGACAAACTGTTTCAGAAAATAGTGGCGCATCGTCACCGTACCGCCCGGCTCGTCAGGGAATTCGGCAAGGTTCTCATCGACCAGGTTACCATTGAGCAATGCATCGGCGGTGCTCGAGATATACGCAGCCTCGTTACCGATATATCCTACCTTGATCCGCACGAAGGGATTCGTTTTCGCGGAAAGACCATCCCGGAAACCTTCGCTGCGCTTCCCAAGGCCACCGCTTCCGGTTATCCGACCGTCGAAGCCTTCTGGTATTTTCTTCTGACCGGTGATATCCCTACCGAAACGGAAATCGAAGAGGTGCTGCATGATTTCAAGGCCCGTGCCAATGTCCCCTACTATGTCTACGATGTGATTCGCGCCCTGCCGAAGGGGACCCACCCGATGGTCATGCTTTCGTCGGCGGTCCTTTCCATGCAGCGGGATTCCAAATTCGCCAGGTTTTACAGCTCGGGGAAATTCAACAAGTTGGACGCCTGGGGACCGATGTACGAAGACTGCTGCGACCTGGTCGCGCGTCTCCCGGAAATCGCTGCATTCATTTATCGATACAAATATAAAGACAGTGATATTATTTCACCGAATCCCGAGCTTGATCTGGGCGCCAACTTTGCGCACATGATGGGGGTTGGCAAACCTTACGACGATGTATCTCGTATGTACTTCATCATCCATTCCGACCATGAATCCGGCAATGTCTCCGCTCATACGACTCACCTAGTTGCCTCGGCCCTTTCTGATGCTTTCTATGCCTATTCGGCCGGCCTGAACGGCCTGGCAGGACCGCTTCATGGCCTGGCCAACCAGGAGGTGCTTGCCTGGATCATGAAATTTCAGAAACAGTTGGGTGAAGGGGTTGAGCCGACAATGGGAAATGTCAGTAAGGCGCTGTGGGATACCCTTAACGCTGGTCAGGTTATCCCTGGCTATGGACATGCTGTTCTTCGCAAAACCGACCCGCGGTACATGGCCCAGCGGGAGTTTTGCCTGAATACCCCTGGCCTTCGGGATGACCAGCTCTTCAAACTGGTGTCGATGATTTTCGAAGTGGCACCGGGAGTCCTTACTGAGCACGGCAAGACCAAGAATCCATGGCCGAACGTCGATGCCCAGTCCGGCGTCATTCAATGGTACTACGGTGTCCGCGAGTGGGACTTCTATACCGTCCTTTTCGGTGTGGGGCGGGCTCTTGGCTGCTGCGCCAACATCACCTGGGACCGCGCCCTCAGCTATCCCATCGAGCGGCCCAAGGCCGTAACAACCGACATGCTGGAGGAGTGGGCGGCAGAGGGGGGCCGGAAGCTTTGATTACGGTGGAATCCCATGGATTTCTTTGCCGGACTTGGCAAAAAAAGGAAGATGCATGCAACTCATCTTTTTGATTGTCAGGAAATCGGCTTTTTGATGAATTAAAAGACCTGGGCGCTAAACGTGTAGATATCAGTCCCTTCCTGCCAATCATCCTTTCCTAGACCTGCCTTTAGACTGGTCTGGCTGAGGAAGGTGTCCCGGTCCCAACCATATTCAACGGCTACTTGGGGCAGGAGCACCCCGCGGGAAAAATTTTTTTCCATATAAAGCCCGTGTACACCGACTTCGATCTCTTCAATTGAGGTTATCTTGTGCAGCGGCGAGAGAACGGAGATTTCCAGCTCAAAATCCTTCAGGTCATCCTTTTTCATAGGATAGAACCGTGGGTCTCTGATGGCAGCCGCCACGGCCATCTCCTGCACCAGCTGATAGAGCGGTTTGTCCGAAAGGAAATTACCGATACATCCACGCAGCAAACTGTTGATCTTGATGCAGACGAAACATCCCTGTTTAACCTGAAGGTTGCTGTTGTTTACCTCCCGTTTTGGAATGGTGCCAGTCAGCACATAGGAAATTATGGCTTCCCGGGCTATTTCCAGGAGCAGTTGCTTTTCTTTAGATGGCATTTGTTTTTGCATGTCGATCTCCCCGCCGCAAATATTGCTTATGATATTGTAATTTACTATATTAAGACAGTATTTTGCAAGAGCTAAACCGGATGTTGGCAAGTTCTGGAGGTTGGCATGGCAAAGCGATACCGTTTTTTGATCGGCGGAGAGTGGCTGGGCGATGACCAGCAGGCGATTGAAGTAATCAATCCTTATGACGATTCACTTATAGGGGTCGTGCCCGAGGCTTCGGCGGAAGATGTGGATCAAGCTGTCGTCGCTGCCCGGCAAGGGTTTGCGGTCATGTCTGGAATGCCGGCCCACAAGCGTTCAGAAATCCTTGCCCGGACTACCGATTTTATTCTGAGGGACAAGGATGAGATTGCTGGCATTATTGCCAGAGAGGCCGGTAAATCATGGAAATACGCGGTCGCCGAAGTGGAGCGGAGCGCGGAAACCTTTGGTTTCGCATCTCTGGAAGCCAAGGCTGGTCACGGCGAGATCGTGCCTATGGATGCTTCTCCGGTTTCTACCGGGAGGTTCGGCTATTACATACGGGTACCCATTGGGGTCGTCGGCGCAATAACGCCCTTCAATTTCCCACTTAACCTGGTGGCGCATAAAGTGGCGCCGGCCATTGCAGCAGGGAATTCACTGGTTTTAAAACCATCCACCAAAACCCCCCTAAGTGCAATAAAATTGGCGGAACTTCTGACGGAAGCAGGGCTTCCGGCCGGCGTGCTGAACCTGGTTGTAGGCCCCGGCGCCACAGTCGGCATGCGTCTGGCAGAGGACGCGCGACTGGCAATGATCACCTTTACCGGCAGCCCGCCGGTAGGAAGAGAGATCAAAGCCCGCTGCGGTCTGAAGCGCGTCACTTTGGAACTCGGCTCCAATTCACCAACCATAATCGAGGAGGATGGTGATGTTGACGCCGCTGTTGCCCGTTGTGTGGTTGGTAGCTTTGCCAACTCGGGGCAGGTCTGCATATCAGTGCAAAGAATATTTGTCCACCGGAAATGTTATGCGGAATTTATTAGCAAGTTTACCGATGCGACACGCAAACTTCAGGTTGGAGACCCGTTGGACAAGAATTGCGACATAGGGCCGATGATTTCCCATCAAGAGCTTGAGAGGGCACTTTCCTGGCTGGATGAGGCGAAAAAGCTCGGCGCCGTAGTCGAGGTAGGGGGGGAGGCGATCGGCAACTGTCTTATGCCTACTATTCTGACCGGTGTGACCAGGACAATGAAAGTTGTCTGTTCCGAGGTCTTTGCGCCGATTGTATCAGTTATCCCCCATGATTCATTCGACGAGGCCCTGGAAATGGCGGACGATTCGGTCTACGGCCTGCAGGCGGGGATTTATACCAAGGACATTAAAAAGGCGTTCAAAGCCATAAACAGGCTGGATGTAGGCGGTGTCATCATTAACGACGTCCCAACTTTTCGTGTTGACCATATGCCGTATGGCGGGAATAAAGAGAGTGGCCTGGGAAGAGAAGGGGTGCGCTATGCCATTGAGGAAATGACAAACATCAAAATGGTATGTTTTAATCTGTAGCAACTGCCGGGAAATTGAAGAAGAGTTTCAACCATTTATGTAACCCATTGAAAAGATTAAAATAAAAAAATAGTATTAATTAGGTTAAAAAAATCTTGACATTTCTTTTAAAGCTAGTATATTTCCGGACTGTGTTTTGAAAAAACCATGCGCTCTGCGCAATAATGGTAACTACAACTAGAAAAGGAGTGAAAAGTCGATGAAAAAACTGATTTCCTTAGCTCTGTGTTTGACTCTGGCCCTGGCCTTCACCGCTGGCTGCAAGAAGAAAGAGGAAGCTCCGGCTCCTGCACCTGCACCTGCGCCTGAGCAAAAAGCGATGTCTTCTGCTAAAGCACCTGCTGCACCTGCTGCGCCTGCTGCACCGGCTGCACCGGCCGCCCCGGCTGAAAACAAGTAATTCAAGATTTCCCGTAGTCTTGGAAAGAAATAGCCTACAGAAGCCTTTCTGTAGGCTATTTTTATTGGCGTTGCCAGAATGCATTGACAAATAAGTGCCAAAATGCTATGTAAAAAGATTATTCCGATATCAGGATGCATTTCGTGGGGGAGAGCATGGAAAGAACATTTGCGATCATCAAGCCTGATGCCGTTGAAAGAAATATTACCGGCAAGATTGTGGGAAAAATCGAGGGGGAAGGTTTTAAAATCATCGGCATGAAAAAAATCCATCTCATCAAGAGCGAGGCGGAAGGGTTTTATTATGTGCATAAAGGGCGTCCCTTTTTTAATGACCTTACGACATTCATGTCACGCAGCCCGGTCGTAGTGCTCGCCCTGGAAAAGGAAGACGCCATTGTAAAGTGGCGTGAACTGATGGGAGCCACCAATCCCGCCAATGCCGAGGCAGGAACCATCAGAAGGGAATTCGGGATCAGCATCGAAGAGAATACCGTGCATGGCTCCGATTCACCGGAATCAGCCTCCTTCGAAATCCCCTATTTCTTCAGTGAACTGGAGCTTACCTGAAACAATAAGACCTTTAACAGGCCCTTCGCCAAGAAGGGCTTTTTTATATGTCGGTCATGACAAAAGCAGATCTGAAAAATTATAACCTGCAAGAGCTTGAGGTGTTCATATCGGGCCAAGGGAAAGAACGGTATCGCGCCCGACAGATCTTCAAGTGGCTCTATCAGAAGGATGCGACCACCTTTGCGGAGATGTCAAACCTTTCCAAGGATTTCCGGGAAGAGTTGGAGAACTGCGCCTCTATCAGTAATTTTACTCCCGAAACGGTCGAGGTCTCCCGGGACGGCGTAAAAAAGTATTTATTTCGACTGGTGGACGGAAATGCCATCGAGTCGGTGCTGATCCCCGAAGAGGACCGTACTACGCTCTGCCTTTCAAGTCAGGTGGGGTGCGCCATGGCGTGCGAATTCTGCCTTACTGGCACCTTTAATCTGACGCGCAACCTCACCACGGCCGAGATCGTTAACCAGGTCTGCGCGGTAAAGAGAGAGGCGGAGATCAGGAATATCGTCTTCATGGGTATGGGAGAGCCTCTAGCTAATCTGGACAACGTTGTCCGGGCGCTTGGGATCATCACCTCTCCCGACGGACTGCAGTTTTCCACCCGCCGCGTAACCGTCTCTACCGCCGGCCTTGTACCGGAGATGGATAAACTGGGGAAGGCAGTAACGGTAAATCTGGCGGTTTCCCTAAATGCATCCACCGATGAGGTGCGCAGCCGGCTTATGCCGATCAACAGGAAGTATCCATTAAAGGAGCTTCTGGCCGCCTGTAAGAGGTTTCCGCTGCCGGCCCGGCGGATGATAACAATTGAATATGTGATGATCAGGGGGATCAACGATACACTTGAAGATGCCAAAAGGCTGGTCAGGCTTCTCGCCAACATCCCTGTCAAGGTAAATCTTATACCGTTCAACGAGCACGAGGAGAGTTCCCTCAGGAAATCCGATCAGGAGTCGATCGACCGTTTTCATCGTTATCTCCTGGAAAAGCATTATACGGTCATAACCCGGGCCAGTCGGGGGGGCGATATCTCTGCAGCCTGCGGGCAATTGCGGGGAAGGCTGGATAAAGCGGTTTAAAGTCCGGGTTGAAAATCCCAAGTTACAGCCAAAACTCACTACTTAAAACTTGAAACTTTTAGGTATAGGAGACCTTATGAAAAAACAGGTTATCGGCGTGATCGGAGGCAGCGGTCTGTACGAGATGGAAGGGCTCACCGGGGTAGAACACGTGGTCGTGGACACCCCTTTCGGCAAGCCGTCCGATGAATATATAACCGGAACGCTGGAGGGGGTGCGGCTGGTGTTTCTCCCCCGCCATGGCAAGGGACACCGCTTTCTGCCGTCGGAAGTCAATTACCGCGCCAATATCTACGGAATGAAAAAGCTTGGGGTAGGACGAATTATCTCGGTTTCCGCGGTGGGAAGCATGCGGGAGGAGATCTTTCCTGGCCATATAGTCATACCCGACCAGTTCATCGACCGCACCAAGGGGATCAGGAATGACACCTTTTTCGGTGAGGGTGTTGCAGCCCATGTCCAGTTTGCCGACCCGGTCTGCGCCTCGCTGTCAGCGGAACTTTATGAAGCGGCCGGCTTGGCGGGAGCAACTGTGCACAGGGGGGGGACCTATCTATGCATGGAGGGGCCGGCCTTTTCCACCCGTGCGGAATCCCATATCTACCGGACCTTCGGCGCCTCGGTCATCGGCATGACCAACCTAACTGAAGCCAAGCTGGCCCGTGAGGCGGAAATCTGCTATGGGGTAATTGCCCTTTCTACCGACTTCGACTGCTGGCACGATAGCCACGAGGACGTTTCAATCGAGGCAGTCCTGGCCATCATCAGGAACAATGTGACGATGGCCAAAAATATCATCAGACAGACCGTGAAACGTCTCAAGGGGGAACGCCCCTGTCCTTGCGCCGAAGCACTGAAGTATGCCATTATCAGTGACAAGCGGGTTATTCCCGTTGAAACGCGCGAGAACCTGGCGCTGATTATCGGCAAATATATCGCATAGACAGGAAATGGTGGAGGCAGAGGTAAAGGCTGAGTTTTTTTAACTTGGCTTCAAACCGTACATGTTTATATGGGGGGGGTATGAGTATTCTGGTTGTGGGGTCGGTGGCCTTTGATTCGGTGGAGACGCCGTTCGGCAAAGAAGAAAATGTTCTGGGGGGCTCCGCCACTTATTTTTCCATATCCGCCAGTTTTTTTTCCGATGTCAACCTGGTGGCTGTAGTGGGTGAAGACTTTCCCCAGGAGCATATTGAGTTTCTCGAATCGCGCAACATCGACTTGCGGGGGCTTGCCAGGGTAAGCGGTAAAACTTTCCACTGGAAGGGGAAGTATGGCTATGACCTGAACGAGGCCCAGACCCTGGAAACAAATCTGAATGTCTTTGCTGACTTCAAACCGCGGATTCCTGAAGCATATGCCTCTGCCGACTATCTTTTCCTGGCCAACATTGATCCCGAATTGCAGATGGAAGTGCTGAACCAGGTGGCAAAACCCAAGATCATCGCCTGCGATACCATGAATTTCTGGATTTCCTCCAAGCCGGATGCTTTGAAAAAGGTGCTTGAACGGGTAGACATATTTATCATCAACGAAGGGGAAGCCCGTCAACTTTCTGGTGAAGCGAACCTGGTCAAGGCAGCGAGGTATGTCCTCTCTCTGGGAGCGAAGACCCTGATCATCAAACGCGGCGAATACGGCGTGCTGATGTTCAACGGTTCTTCGATCTTCGCCGCCCCTGCCTATCCTCTGGAGGAGGTCTTTGACCCTACCGGGGCGGGAGATACATTTGCCGGCGGTTTCATGGGGTATCTGGCCAATACCGGTGATACTTCAGAAGTGGGAATCCGGCAGGCGATCATCTTCGGTAGTGTTATGGCGTCATTCAACGTAGAAGATTTCAGTCTCGACCGTCTTAAAAGGCTTGACTACCGGGAGATTGAAGGGCGTTATCGTGGGTTTAAGGCGATGACCCATTTCCTCGGGCTTCCGGAGGCCAAGAACTATCTATAAAGGTGTGGCCTTTTGCCGCGTTGACAAAACCGGATAAATCTGCTAATTATTTAATTTAATCGGTCAAAATGCCTTTACTGATTTTCAAGGTGGATGGCGGCTTTTGCCGGGCATATTATTGTGAACGGGCTGGAAATTATCGGAGTTCAGATGAAAGAGATTAATCTGCGGCATTTTTCGCTGCCTATCATTCTGGCTGGCGCTATGATAAGTTCAGCCTGCGCGCTTAATGAATCCGCCAGAAAACAGGGTACCTATCATTATCAGATGGGGGTGTCATATTTTAATGAAAATAATATGACTGCCGCACTGACGGAACTGACCGAAGCGGAAAAGTTTGACGATGAGAATGCGGAGCTCTGCGAGTACCTGGGAATGGTTTATTTTAGTAAAAAGAAATATGGAATTGCCGAACAGAAGTACCTCAAGGCCCTGGCTCTGAAGCCGACGTACTCCGAGGCCAGAAACAGCCTGGGGGTTGATTACCTAGAAATGCATCGCTGGGATGACGCAATCCATCAATTCAAGCTGGTAACCGATGATGTATTTTATCCAAATCAGGCGGCAGCCAATATCAATCTGGGGCTCGCCTATTTTGGCAAAGGGGACTATTCAAATTCGCTATCGCAATTGCGTTCGGTAGTCGCCAATTATCCACATGACCCGCACGGGAGATTGAATCTCGGCAGGGTCTATTTTGCTCTGGATAAGTTCGATCTAGCCATTGATGAATATAAAAAGGCCTTGGAGTCGAATCGGGACTATGCAAACGCTTATTACTATCTCGGCCTGGCTTATCTGAAGATAAAAGACGGCCGTGCGGCCATGTCGGCATTCCAGGAGGTGCTACGCATAGCGCCAGATTCGGAGATCGGGCAGCTATCCAAGGAGTATCTCGATACATTGAAGTGAGGTGCGGTTTGCCTGAAACTGGGTCGGCAGAAAGGCTCGTGAGGACGGTGGGTTCATATTTGCGGGAGGTTCGCGAGTCCAAGGGGATTGGGCTTGAGGAAGCAGCCGCGGTGACGCGCATCGGCAAAAACTATCTGCTCGCAATTGAAGGGGAGATGTATGACAAGCTCCCGAGCGCTGCGTATATCAAGGGATTCTTAAGGGTTTACGCCGGCTATCTGGGGCTTCCTGGCGACGAAATAGTCGCCATGTACGATAACACCCGTGCCTTCCAACAGACCCGGCCATCACGCGACGGCGACAAAGATGAAGCAAAGAGGGAGGATCGTCCAAAAACCTCTTCTCCTGGTCGGTGGCTTGTCCCCCTTTTACTCCTGGCCGCCGTGGTTGTGGCAGCATATATTGTCGGTGATAAAGAGGAAAAAACAACCAAGGGGCCAACTCCCGCCACTACCCGGCCACAAGTGGTTACTCTCTCTGCACCTGTGCAAGCAGTTCGGTCATCAGCGGCGCAAAAAACGGTGCCTGCCCCTGCTCTGACGGATACCCGGAAGTATTTGACCGTTGCTGCGGATGGAGGCAGGAAGCCAGGCATAATTCTTCGGTTGAAGGTCAACCAGGACTGCTGGCTGAATATTACTATCGATAATATCGTTTCACAGCAGTATGACCTGAAGGCCGGCGATTTGATCGAGTGGAAAGGGGAAAAAGTTTTCGCTCTTGATATAGGCAATGCCGGCGGCGTCGAGGGTCAATTCAACGGCACTCCCCTAAAGCCTTTTGGTGAACCAGGCAAGACGGCCCATGTGATACTGAAGGCCCAAGGCACTTGAATATCACTAGCCCGGTTTCTATGGCCAATTAGCCCCGACAGCATATCACTCCCGAAGAAATACCCTGACCTGTAAACTTGACAAAAAGCGGCTCTGAGTTAAAATTATTACGTGTGCCGTAAAACCGCTGACTTCAGCCATGGAGATAAGATACGGTTTTGCATTGGTAATTACATGATATTTGTGTATGGCATAAGCCATCGATATCAAACGTGCATATCGTGTTCCGATTCTAACTGACGCCTGAGCAGGAAACCATTCTCGCCCAGACGTTTGTTTAAGTGCGTTTTTCAATAACCACATGTTCAGTCTGCATACTGATGACTGATATCAGAGGCAGGAGCGTGTTGGTTACCACGAGGCATACGCTTCACAGGCTGCGCTAAAAAACAACCGGAATACGCCTGGCTGTGTGTTCCGGTGCAGCAGTCGCTCCGGCACCTGCAAACGGCCTTTGCAAACTTCTTTGCCAGACGTGCGGCGTAAGAGGCCTTTAAGTCCAAGCATGGCAGCAGTCAGCAACATACGACGCTAGCGCCTTCAATACTTGTCATGGCTGATATGCAGGATCCTCTGGCGTTTCGCTGTTGCCGGGCCATCCCGAAGAGGGCAAAGGTCACCACCATCACTGTCTGCAGGGACTGCGCAGGCCGGTATTTCGTATCGTTTTTCTTTGAGAGTGCAGTTTTGGCGAAGCGGGACAACCCGGAAAGATCGGTATAGACCTGGGCCTGAAGGAGTTTGCAATACTTTTAAAAGGAGAAAAGGCCGCATCTCCGAATACCTTCCCAGGCGCGAAGCCAGGCTTGGCAGACTGCAACGCCGACTGGCGAATAAGCAGAAAGGTCAGAAAACAGGGCTAAGGCACGGATGAAGGTTGCCAGTCTCCGCGCCCGGATAACGGATTACCGCAGGTACTTTCTGCATACCCGGCTTATCTGTGATAACCAAACGATTGTCGTTGAAACCTGGCCGTAAAGAACATGCAGAAAAGCCGTCGTCTCGCCCAGTCAATTATGGATGCAAGCTGGTTGGAATCTGTCCGGCAATTGTAGTACAATTGCCATTGGTATGGCCGGACACTGATTGGCATCGACAGGTGGTATCCCTCAAGCAAGCGTTGTTCGGATTGCGGGTTCGTGATTTCCAATTGGCCTCTCTTGAGCCGCGAGTGGATCTTTTTCGAATGAAGCTCTGTGCATAACCAGGACGTAAACGCTGCCCGCCATATCCTGGCCGCCGTCAGCCCTTGGTGAGTCGGTAAGTCAGCCCAGGCGTTCGCCTGACAGGCTCGACTCGTTGAATTGGGAATCCTCAGGAATTATCCGTGGGGAGCAGTCAAACTAAGGGCCTAGAAGCCCACAATGCGGAGCTTGACATGGTGAAACAGCCAAAAAGGATTTTGGTTGTGGATGATGAGGAAAACGCCCGGATTGGCCTTTCCCGGCTCCTGTCTAACGAGGGGTTTCTGGTCGACAGCGTATCGAACGGCTATGAGGCCTTGAATTATCTAAGACAACAGGAAGTGAACCTCATCATAAGTGACATCAATATGCCGGAAATGAACGGGATAAGCTTCCTTAAAGAGCTCAACAAAAACTTCCCGAAAAGCAACGTCATCATGATCACCGCCTATGGCGGAGTGGAATCGTACATCGAAGCGATGAACCTCGGCGTCTTTGAATATATCAACAAACCGGTCAAGATCGAGGAACTGAAATCGATTCTCAGGAAGATTTTTAAGGATATGAGCCATTGATGCGGGGTTGCATAAATAATCCTAGTAAAGGTAGTCGGCGATCTGGGTTTAGCATAATGCAGTGATGCGCCTTTGTTTTGGTTCCAGGTCATGAAGGAGGAAACATGGAAAAGTTTGAAAAGATCCTGTTCGCACTTGATTTCTCGAAAAATTCCGAACATGCTTTTGACTATGCGTATACCATGGCCAAAAAGTTCAACGCCAGGCTTAGTATAATCCATGTTATCCAGGAGCCTGTCGACTTGAGCGGTTTTTATGCACCTCATATTTCTTTCGAGAAACTGGAGAAGGAGATTGAAGAAGGGGCGGAAAAGATGATGGAAAAATTCTGTCGCACAATGATCTCCGATTTCACCAATTACGAGACGGGTATAGTTTCCGGACTACCATATGAGGAAATCCTCAAGAAGGCCGACAAAGAACATGTTTCGCTGATTGTAATGGGGACACAGGGGCGCAAGGGGATTGACCATCTGCTTTTCGGCAGTACTGCCGAGAGGGTCGTGCGCAACGCCAAATGCCCGGTGATGACCGTGCGTCTTCCCTGAACAGACATCTCTCCCCACCTGATAATTTTGAATTCAAGGGGCAGCTTATGCGCTGCCCTTCTTTATTGTCAAGAGGATGGACTGCTTATATTAATACCAGGTCGCAATCAAGCAATTACGTTATTGGCATCGTCGGGGGTTCCTCGACGTGCTATTCATGTACACCTACGTAGCCACCTCTTTGCCGCCTAGTACTAATCCTAAGAACCAGTTACGCATTGTAGCTTATAAGGGTGGAGATGCCGCACGAATCCGAATACATAGGCAATGTCCTGGTAATTGACGACGAGAAGGTCATTCTTGACCTTATTGCCATCATTCTCAAAAATCGTGGATATAATGTGTATACTGCCGCTGATGCTTGCACCGGCCTGGAATTAATTGAAAATCTCAGGCCTGAACTAGTAATTCTCGATTATATGATGCTCGGTATGGATGGATTTACTGCATTGAAAGAGATCAGGAAGCGCTTCCCCGATACGTACGTCATGATGTTCACTGGGAAAGGGAACGAAGAAATAGCCGTGGAGATGATGAAGGCCGGGGCCTCCGATTATCTCCTTAAACCATTCAACAACAAGGACCTGTTGCAGAGGATAGATAGCGTACTGAGAATCAGAAGGATAGAACTGAAAAATCGTGACCTTCTTCGGGAAAGGGAGACGCTTTTGGCCGAAATTGCCGACTGGAACCGAGAGCTTGAGGTCAGAGTCGCGGAAAAAACCGAAGCGCTGCAAAAAGCCCAGGCAGAGATCGTGCAAACGGAAAAATTGGCGACACTAGGCTATCTCTCGGCAGGAATGGCCCATGAAATCAGAAACCCGTTGAATTCCATTGCTTTGTTTATCCAGCTTTTGAGAAGCGGTATGGAAGATCTTGAAAAAATCGAGTATATAGACAAGAGTCTCAAAGAAATCGACCGTATCGATGGTATCCTGCGCAATTTGCTCGATGCGGCAAAAAGGCCCAAATTTGAAATCGGGGAAGTGCAGATCAATCGGATAATCGATACAACCCTGGAAGTTTTAAAGTCTCAGATAGAGCATCATGAAATCAAGGTAATGCGCGACTACCGTCGGATTCCTCCGGCAATCCAGGCGGATCGCCTGGAAATGGAACAGATATTCACCAATCTGTTTCTGAACTCAATCCATGAGATGCCATCAAAGGGGATTTTAACCGTACAACTTGATTATGACAACAGCACAACAACCATCAGGGTTTCAGATACCGGGAAAGGTATCCCCGGCGACTGCCTTGTAAATATTTTCGATCCTTTTTTCACCACCAAAGGCTATGGTATCGGCATGGGGCTGGCCGTGGTCCTGCGCATCGTCAAAAATTACAACGGCAAGATCGAGGTAGAAAAGAGCGACAATAGTGGCACGACTTTTCGCATCAGCCTTCCTATTAATACCTTTTAGGATTCTCCTTCCCTTTTGGCGCTCTTTTTTGTATGATGGCATCCACTTAAGCCTTTTTTTCAAATCCATTAAGCCCACTGGATATATATTATTGCCAACAGCTTACTACCGAGTGACTGCATTAAACACAGACTAGATTGGCGGTTGACAAAGTTCCATGCCATTTCTGCTGCGAAACCTCGCATTAAATCCTGGAGAAGGTGATGAGTGCCTTAAAGGCCTGCTTTTGGCCAGATTTTCTCTGGCGCCGGATGAACTGGTAAGCTTTTGTGTTGTGCGCAAGGCGATTGATGCTCGGAAAAAACCGCACATCAAATTTATTTATAATGTCGAATTCACCCTTAGAGACGAAGTGGGGTTCTCGCGGCAGCACCAGCAGGACCATGATCTGGAAGTGATCCCGGCAAAGCGGCGGCCCCTCTTTCCACGGCTTGCCAATGGGCGGCGGATTATGATTGTCGGCATGGGACCGGCGGGGATCTTCGCGGGGCTCAGGCTTCTGGAATACGGTTTGACCCCCACCATACTGGAACGGGGCAGGCCTGTAGTTGAAAGGGTAAAAGACATATCATTATTCTGGCGGAGAGGGGCACTCAATCCGGAAAGCAATGTCCAGTTTGGTGAAGGGGGGGCAGGGACTTTTTCCGATGGAAAGCTGACCACCCGTATACGGGACGCGAATACCGGCTATGTACTCGAAAAACTGGTCCGGTTCGGCGCTCCCAGTGATATCCTCTTTCTTGCAAAACCCCATATTGGGACTGACCGGCTGCGCCGCGTGATCACCAATTTCCGCCGACATCTCGAAACATCAGGGCTGGTCATCCGCTTTCAGGAGAAACTTACCGACATCATTCCCGGTGCAGGGAGATTGCGTGCCATTGTAATCAACGGCCGTTTGGAGGAGCTGTGTGACATATTGCTCCTCGCACCGGGGAACAGCGCCCGCGATACATATACCATGTTGGAGCGGCGTGGCATAAGGCTGGAACTGAAGCCATTTGCCGTGGGGATTCGGGTGGAACATCCCCAGGAGTTGATAAACCATATTCAGTACGGAGTTAAGAGGCATCCGCAACTGCCGCCGGCTGATTATGCGCTTGCCTGGAATGATCGCATGACCGGGCGTTCCGCTTACTCGTTCTGCATGTGCCCAGGCGGCGTAGTGGTGGCCGCGGCTTCGGAAAAGGGGGGAGTGGTGACAAACGGCATGAGCGATTACCACCGCGATTCCCCTTACGCCAACAGCGCCCTGGTTGTTAGCGTGGGTAAAAAAGATTTTCCCAGCGAGTCACCGCTTGCGGGCATAGAGTTACAAAGGGCCTTGGAACGCAGGGCGTTCATAGCCGGCGGTGGCGATTTCCTGGCGCCGGCTCAGAACCTGATCTCTTTCCTTGGTGAAAAGGGAGGATACCCGATTGCATCCACCTACCGGCCTGGGGTGCGGGAAGCCGATTTATCACTCGTCTTGCCCGGCTATATAACAGATGCCCTGCGGGAGGCTATTCGCAGCTTTGACCGGAAAATGCGCGGTTTTATTTCCGCGGAGGCGACCCTGACCGGGGTGGAGACCAGGACTTCGGCGCCGCTCCGCATCGTCAGGGGGGAAGATCTCCAGTCTCCAACCTTACAGGGACTTTACCCGGTAGGGGAAGGGGCAGGTTATGCGGGGGGGATCATGAGTTCCGCTCTGGACGGGATCCGGGCGGCGGACGCAATTGCAAGAAGTTTGGCCTGACATATCAAAAGGAGCGGAATTTGCGAAAAATATTTGTCAACGAAATAAGGGACCGCGCCCAAGTGGATTCGGTCTTTCTTGTCAAGGAAAAGATCACGGCTATGGCCAAAAACGGCAAACCCTATCTTACCCTGCGTCTCATGGATAAGAGTGGAGAGGTCGATGCGAAGGTGTGGGACAATGTGGATATGCTGGCGGCGGTCTTTGACAAGGACGATTTCATAGCTGTGCGCTCCAAGGCATCGGTCTACCTAGGCAAAATGCAGCTTGTCATTGCCGAGCTCAGAAAAGTGCCGGAAGAAGATGTTGTCCTAGTTGATTTTCTCCCCGAAACCGCGCGTGATATCCGGGAAATGGAGGCGGAGATCTCCGCGCTTGTTACCACGGTAAGAGACGCAAACCTGAAAATGCTTTTGGCCGCCTTCTTCGACGACCCGGAGTTTCTGACCGTGTACCGGACCGCCCCGGCTGCCAAGGGAATGCACCATGTCTATCTGGGTGGCCTGATCGAGCACTCACTGGCGGTAGCCAGACTGGTTGACAGGGTTGTCCCCCTCTACGAAGGGCTCAACCGCGACCTCTTGATTGCCGGGGCGCTGTTGCATGATGTGGGGAAAGTTCGCGAGATGACCTATCTCCGTTCTTTTGATTATACCGACGAGGGAAAGCTTCTCGGGCACATCACCATCGGAGTGGAGATGGTCCGGGAAAAGATTGCTGGTCTGGAGGGTTTCCCCCAGGAGCTTGCCATGCTGCTTCAGCACATGCTTCTTTCCCATCATGGCCAGTATGAGTTCGGCTCTCCCAAGCGGCCCAAGACACTGGAAGCAACAGTCCTTAACTATCTGGATGACCTTGATTCCAAGATCAATGGGATCAAGACCCATATCGGTAAGGAACCGGAGAATCACTCACGCTGGACCACCTATCACCGGCTTTATGACCGTTATTTTTATAAGGGGGACCTCACCGGTGAAGAAGGTGACCACCCAACCTCGGCTCCAGAGGGGGAGGAAAAGAGCGCCTCCCTCCCTGTACCGGGAAAAGAGGAGAAAGAGCGCAAAGGGTTTCACAATAACCCTTTCGAGAATCTGAAGGGGAAGAACCTGGATCTGTTCTAAAGTCAGGGACTCGGGACCTGAGGCTGGTTCTTAATCACAATTACCAGATTCGCATGACGGAGAGATTATGATTTTTGAAACCTTGGTAGTGGGCCCCTTGGGGGTAAATTGCTTTATTCTCGGCTGTGCTGAGTCCAGAGAGGGGATGGTGGTCGATCCGGGAGGGGAGCCCGATAAGATCATTGCCGCAATTACCCGACTTGGGCTGCACATCCCTTGCGTAATCAACACCCACGGCCATTTCGACCATGTTGGGGGGAACAGGAAAGTACTGGAATATACCGGCGCGGAGCTCCTGGTCCATGAGGGAGATGTTCAATACCTTTCCCGTGCAGCAGAGGTCGCCGTCAAATACGGTGTTACTACGGAAAATTCACCCCAGCCGGACCGCTTTCTGGAAGACGGCATGATTCTTTCTTTCGGCAAATACCGGTTAGAGGTGCTCCATACTCCGGGGCATACACCTGGCGGTTCTTGTCTCTATATAGCCGAAGAAGGTCTGGTTATCACCGGCGATACACTGTTTGCCGACGGGGTAGGGCGGACCGATTTCCCCGGTGGATCGCACAATGCGTTGATAAAATCGATCCGGACCAGGCTCATGGCCCTTCCCGACGCCACCAAGGTCTATCCCGGCCATGGCCCATCAACAACTATCGGCCATGAAAGACACTATAATCCTTATATAAACTAAAATCCAAATCCCGAGCACCATATCTCAAACAAACCACAAATACACATTTTAAATTTTTTATTGGATATAGTTTGGGTTTGTAATTAGAGATTTTTCTTATGTAAACCAGGGAGGCTTAATGCTGAACGGAAAAAAGATCGTTCTCGGCGTTACCGGTGGCATCGCTGCCTATAAGGCGGTAGAGGTTTTGCGCTTTTTGACCAAGGCTGGCGCTGATGTCCACGTCATCATGACCAGTGGGGCCATGGAGTTCGTTACCCCCCTTACCTTCCAGACCCTTTCCATGAACCCGGTATCCACCTCCCTATTCAACCTCATATCCGAACGGGAGATCGGCCATATCACCCTGGCTGACCGGGCGGAGCTGATAATTATCGCCCCGGCCACCGCCAACATCGTCGGTAAACTGGCCAATGGCATTGCTGATGACATGCTCACTACCACGGTCATGGCCACCAAGGCGCCTGTACTCATTGCTCCGGCCATGAACGTCAACATGTACCAGAGCTCCGCATACAAAGAGAACGAGGCAAAGCTCAAAGGGCGTGGCGTTCTCTTTGTGGAGCCAGCCAGGGGTTTGCTGGCGTGCGGTTGGGAAGGGGAAGGGAAGCTGCAGGAGTCGCAGGTGATCTTTGAGGAAGCGCTGGCCGCCCTCGCGCCCAAAAACCTAGCTGGCGAGAAGGTCCTCGTGACCGCCGGCCCGACACGGGAGGAAATCGACCCGATCCGATTCATCAGCAATTATTCCTCCGGCAAAATGGGGTACGCCATTGCCAGGGCGGCCCGCCGCCGCGGGGCGGAGGTCTCGCTGGTGAGCGGTCCGACTTCACTGGATGATCCTTACGGAGTAGTTGTCGCACCGGTGGTTTCCGCCCGGGAGATGCGGGACGCGGTACTTGCGAGGGCGTCCGGCAGCACCATTATCATCAAGGCGGCAGCGGTCGCTGATTACCGTCCCGCTCTTCGGGTGGATGTGAAGATCAAAAAAACCGCGGCCCCGATGGCACTGGAGTTGGTAAGGAATCCCGATATCCTGGAGGAACTGGGAAAAACCAAGGGGGAGCGGCTATTGGTCGGATTTGCTGCTGAAACCAGCGACCTTCTGCAAAACGCCGGCAAAAAGCTCATTGGAAAGAACTTGGACATGGTGGTGGCAAACGATATCAGCCAAGCCGGTGCGGGTTTCAACATTGACACCAACATTGTCAAGCTCCTCTTCAGGGGAGGCCGAGTGGAAGCACTCCCCATCATGGGGAAGGAAGAATTGGCCGACGTCATTCTCGACAGGTTGGTGGATATGAGGAAAGAGCGAGGGTGAAAGTTGGCGGTTTATTCCGAGGAAAGGATTTGCAGAAGCTGCTCAGGGACGCAGATCGCCGCGCGCAGACGCCCTTTCAACTCTGCCAGCTGCTCCAGGGCCTGGTCTTTGGTTATCTTACCGCTCCGGTAGAGAAGTCGCAGGTTCTTTCGCACCATCTCGGCCGACTGCAGCGCCCTTTCGCCGGTGGGGTCTGCCTGGAAGTAGCGTGATAGTTCCCTTTTATTGAGAAAATCAAACACTGCATCCTGTGCAATATTCATGTACTCCTCTCGATCGTTCTCTTCAAGGATATAGCGTGACGAATCGCTCAGGGTTTTCAGCACTTGCTGCCATTTTTCCAGACGGCTAACCAGCAGAATCGAATTGAATATCCGTTTGTTGGTGCCGAAGGAGAAGAGGGTATCCGATAGCACCCGCCTTAGGAGCGCGTCATTGGCTCGGTAGTTTTCCTTCGACACCTGCCTGCCGGCTTCCCATATCTCCTTATCCACGAAGGTCTCAAAGCGCATCTCCCAGTAGGTGTGCTTAAGGGTAAGGGTTGAGAAGCCGAGCATGATCTTGTAGGGGACGAAATAGTTGTGAGCCACCGTGTCTGCCGCCAGATGGGAGAGATAGCCGTAGGCGCATGCCTTGTGTGCCGGTGTGCCGGCGTTTTCGAGGATTTTCATGCCGACCCGCCAGCGGTGGCAGTGGAGCAGATAATGAGTAAACTTCTTGCCGATGGTGATGTCGGCAGCAATGCAGCCGTATAGGAAGTCGTGGGGGAATTCGCCGATCACCGCTGCCATTGCTGGTTCGATAGCCTGCAGGTTGGCTAGGACAACCGAACCAAGTTGCAGGTGGATACCCGCACCCCAGGCTAAGGCCTCGTGAGGAATGCATATGACGAGCAGGAAGGTTATTGGTAAAATAAAAATAAAAAACATACACAATAAGCATAGTCAATGCGGATGGAAAAGTAAAGGGGTTTACCCATGACGGTCGAGGAGAAGGAACTCATTGCCTCTTTGCAGGTTTACTTGGAAGAGCTGCGGGGGAGCGGCGTTGATGCTCTCCCCTTTGCCGCGCCTGTTTGGCCGTCTTTTCCCGCGGAAACCGCCTTGACTGCAGTTGCCGCTGCAGGTGCATGGGAAACGCTGGAGGAAATCAGGGAGGAGTTGGGGGAGTGCGACCGCTGCCCGCTCGACCGGACGAGGACCAGGCTGGTGTTCGGGATAGGCAATCCCCATGCTCGCATTGTTTTTGTCGGCGAGGCGCCTGGACGGGACGAAGACCTCCAGGGTGAACCGTTCGTCGGCGAGGCCGGGAAGCTTCTGACACGCATTATCCAGGCCATGGGATTCGAGCGTAGTGAGGTATATATCTGTAACGTCCTAAAATGCCGTCCACCCGTCAACCGTGATCCTCTGCCGATAGAAGTGGAGGCCTGCAGTCCCTTCATGTTGCGGCAAATAAAGGCGGTCAAACCGGAAGTCGTCGTCGCCCTAGGTAAATTCGCCGCCCAGACCCTTTTGCAGACAAAGGAAATTATTTCCAGGCTGCGGGGAAGGTTTCACGATTACCATGGAATCCCGCTCATGCCCACCTTCCACCCGAGCGCCCTGCTCAGGGACCCAGCAAAAAAGCGGGAGGTGTGGGAGGACATGCAGCAGGTAATGAAGATGTTGGGGAAAGAAGTGCCGCAGAATAAATAGATAATCTTACAACAATCCTTTCGAATTGGAGGATTAAACATGTACAAGAAAGTCTATGAAGAGCTGATAACAGAGGGAGCACCACTCCCCTTTGAACTCCCCGCCTGGATCGCCTGTGCGCCGTTCGAGGAGTATCTGGGGATGCGGATCGAGAAGGCAAAGGACGGCCTGGCTATCCTGGCCATGCCTTTCCGGGTGAAGCTTGCCCAAGGGAGGGGGCTCATGCATGGCGGTGCGGTAACGGCCCTTGCCGATACGGCGGTCGCCATCGCCATTAAGAGTCTTCTGCCGGAGCACAGTCATTTCGCAACTGTCGAGATGGCTTTGAAATTTCACGCCCCGGTACTTGGGGGAACGGTGAGGGCGGTTGCCCGGGTAACGGAGCGGGATGAGAGGAACATCAGGGGGGAAGCGGAGATCTTCGACGAAAAAGGGGTAAAGGTGGCGACGTTTACCTCCCACTTCAAGGTGAAGCGAAAAGAAGTTTCCGTAGGCAATTAAGCCTTTCAGTAAATTGGCCTAACTTGTTGAAATGACCTGGCTAAATCTTGGCGGTTTTTTTAGAGTTCATACATATCACCAGTAGTGCCCCAACGACGAATAGTTGATGAGCCGTAATGGCCCATAACCTTTGAGAGAATGAGGCATCATGTCCTTTTATTGACTTGAAATTTTGCCGACGGACCAGTAATGATTCGCACAGCAATGGGCGGAGGACTAAAATATGTTAATCGGCAGGCTCGTTTTATCATAAGTGATGGCGCATCTTCCCTTCACGTATTTAACCAGTGAGTTTATCGCTACAACCGCAACTTCAAAGTCAAGGAGGTTACATGCCTCGACCAGTAGCCCTGGCTGGCCTTTGCCCAGTTGACTTATCGCGAGAGCCTGCGAGATATCGAAACCTGGCTGCGTGCACAGAAGAGCAAGCTTCTATCACATGGCAAATCGTTCATCTGTTTCTCGCAACAACCTGGCCCGATAATAGGCGAAATTTTGATGTCTTTGTAAGAACTATATTGTTTTCCGATAAGAAGGCTGGACTAACCATCCATCCCCAGGCGGCGCATCTTTTCCACCAGCGTCGTCCGGTTCAGGTTGAGGAGAGCGGCGGCGCGGGCCTTCACACCGTCCGAAAGGGAGAGGGCGTCGCTGATCATTTTCTGCTCGATGTCGGTTAGGACCTTTCCCAGATCAACACCTCGCAAGGTGACACGTGTAGGAAGCTCTTCCTGCTCGCTGTAACTCTTAGTGATGTTCGAAGGAAGGTCGGAGAGGGTAATCTGATCACCTTCGGTGAGTGCCACGGTCCGCTCGACAACATTTTCCAGTTCCCGGACATTGCCCGGCCACTGATACACTTCGAGCGCAATGAGCGCCTCCTTGGCAATGTTCATGAGAGGGCGGTCCATTTCCTTGCAGTACTTGGCGAGGAAGTGGCGAACAAGCGGCAGGATGTCCTCAACCCTATCCCTCAGCGGCGGCAGGATGACCGGAATAACGTTCAGGCGATAAAACAGGTCATCCCGGAATGCCCCTTTTTTCACCTCTTCTTCAAGGTTGACATTCGTGGCGGAGATGATCCGCACATCAAGCTTGATCTGCTTGTTCGAGCCGATACGCTCCACTTCCTGCTCCTGCAGAATACGCAGCAGCTTGATCTGAAGGTGCATGGGGAGGGTGGCGATCTCATCGAGGAAAATGGTGCCGTGGTTTGCAGCCTCGAATTTTCCCATCTTGTCACGGATTGCACCGGTGAACGCCCCCTTGGTGTGGCCGAAGAGCTCACTTTCAAGAAGGTTTTCCGGAATGGCGCCGCAGTGGACGGCAATGAAGGGTTTGTCGCGGCGCGGTCCATTGGAATGGATCGCCTTGGCGATAAGTTCCTTGCCGGTACCCGAATCGCCGAGGATCAGGACGGTCGAATCGGTTTTGATGACCTTGGTGATACGGGAAAAGACCTTCTGCATGGCAGGTGAACTGCCGATGATGTTGCTGAATTCGTATTTATCGCGAAGTTGTTTTTTCAGGGAGATGTTTTCACTGAGGATCTGCTGCTTTTCAATGGCCTTGGAGATGATAACACGCAGCTCTTCGATATTGAGAGGTTTGGTGATGTAGTCGAAGGCGCCTTCTTTCATGGCCCGGACAGCAGTCTCCGCCGAGGCGTGGCCGGTGATGAGGATCACTTCGATGGCAGGAGAGAGTTCTTTTGCCTTCTTGAGGATGTCGATGCCTGTAATATCCGGAAGGAACAGATCGGTGATAACAATGTCAAACTGCTCATTTTCCAGATGCCTTACGGCCTCCTGGCCCGAGCCGCAGCCACTGATCCGGTAGTCGGCGCTTTTCAACAACAAGAGTAACGCCTCGCGAATCGGCTCTTCATCGTCAACCAGAAGGATATTGATCTGCTTAATCATTGGCTTCATCCATGTTACGTGCTATACATAACATGTTTACGCCTGATTGACAAGGTTGGATTTGCCAGAGCGGGGAAAGCAGTTATACTTTAATTAATGTAATTCCAAATGACGGGCATCAATGATAAACAATTTAGCTTGTAATTTGGAATCTGAGATATGTAAAATTTTACTAATGATGGTGATATGCTGAGACTATTTCTCCTTATATTGCTGGTGATGGCGTTTCCCCCTTTACTTTTCTCCGATACGCCGCAGGTAACCGTGGTTAAGGTGAACGGCCCCGTAAATCCGGTTACTGCCGATTACCTGCGCAGAAACCTGAAGGAATCTGCCCTGCGCAGTGATACATTGCTGCTGGTGGAGATGGATACCCCCGGCGGGCTGGATAGCGCCATGCGCGAAATAGTCAAGGATATTTTTGCCAGTCCTGTGCCGGTCGCTGTCTACGTTGCGCCAGCAGGTGCCCGCGCTGCTTCGGCTGGCGCAGTGATAGCCTTGGCGGCCGATATCTGCGTCATGGCCCCCGGTACAAATATCGGCGCGGCGCATCCGATCACTATCGGCGAGACGCCAGATAAGGTCATGGAGAAGAAAATGGTGAACGATGCGGAGGCCTATATTGAGGGGATTGCCCGGAAACGTGGCCGGAATGCTGTTATTGCGCAACAGATGGTGCGCGACAGCATTTCCCTGGCAGCTGACAAGGCGCTGGCGGAAAGCGTAATCGACCTGATTGCCTCCGACCGACAGGACCTGTTGAAAAAACTAGATGGCCGCCGCATCGTGCGGGACGGCAGGGAAATGGTCTTGCACCTGGCAGGTGCGGCAGTCAGGGAGTATGAGATGGGGACCAGCGAAAGAATCCTGAATACCATCAGCGATCCCAATGTAGCCTATGTGCTGATGATGCTCGGCTTCCTCGGGCTCTTTTTCGAGTTTTCTAATCCTGGTGTGATCCTGCCAGGGGTTATCGGAGGCATCTCCCTTATACTCGCCTTTTTTGCTTTCCAGACTCTACCGGTCAACTATGCCGGCGTGCTCCTGATCCTTTTCGCCATTGTCCTCTTTATTGCCGAGATCAAGATCGTTTCCCATGGTATGCTCACGCTCGGGGGGATGATTGCGTTGGTCCTGGGCTCCCTTCTTTTGTTTCAGTCTTCTGAGCCCTATCTGCGGGTTTCAATCGGCGTTATCCTGGTGACTGTGCTGATGACGACCCTGTTCTTCGCCTTTGCAGTCGCCAAGGCGGTAAAAGTGCATCGGCAGAGGCCAGTTACCGGCATGGAAGGGCTGGTGGGAGAAGTGGGAATCGCCGATACCGAGATAACGCCGGAGGGGAAAGTGCTTGTGCGCGGTGAATACTGGGATGCCGTCAGCTCCGAGCGGATAATGAAAGGGGATAAGGTGGTCGTGACCGCTGTAGAAGGGATGCGGGTAAAGGTGAGCAAGGTAACGTAGAGGTGATCATTGTGATCACGCACTTTCGGATGAATGTAATGTTGGGCGAATACATTATCCGTACTTACAGACTTGATCGGGGGGTAAAGGAAAATGTTCACAGTCCTAAACTATGTGCCGTTGATCTTCATTGTGATTCTGCTCGTAATGTTCGCCATAAGCGCAGTCAGGATCCTTCCGGAATACGAACGCGGAGTGCTCTTTCGCCTCGGGCGGCTTGCTGGGGTGCGGGGACCGGGGCTCTTTTTCATCATTCCAGGAGTTGACCGGCTGGTGCGGGTATCGCTGCGCACTGTGGTTTTCGATGTCCCCCCGCAGGACGTAATCACCCGCGACAACGTGACTGTCAAGGTATCCGCGGTAATTTACTTTCGGGTCATGATAGCGGATAAGGCGATCGTAGAAGTGGAAAACTACCTCTACGCCACCAGCCAGCTTTCACAGACTACGCTGAGGAGTGTGCTCGGCCAGGTGGAACTGGACGAGCTTCTCTCCCAACGAGAAAAGATAAACAGGGAACTGCAGGAGATCCTTGACCGCCATACCGGCCCGTGGGGGGTAAAGGTCTCAAACGTGGAAGTAAAGAACATCGATCTGCCCCAGGAAATGCAGCGTGCCATTGCCAAGCAGGCTGAAGCGGAGAGGGAGCGTCGCGCCAAGGTTATCCATGCAGAGGGCGAATTGCAGGCCTCGGAAAAACTGGCCCAGGCGGCCAAAGTGCTGGCGGCGGAGCCCGCGTCTATCCAGCTTCGCTTTCTGCAGACGCTGACCGAGATCGCTGCCGAGAAAAACTCCACCACTATCTTCCCGGTGCCGATCGACCTGATCTCGATGTTCTTGGGGAAGCGTGTAGAACATTAAAGGCTCAAGTAAAACTACAGCTGTCGCAGCTTCTCTCGGTGTTGCCGCTTGCTCCAGACTCCTCATGAGGTTTTGCAAGACACGCTACAGTGTCAGAAAAGATATTAAAAAAGCCCGTTAAACGGGCTTTTTTAATTGAATCACACAAGTAACTAATTTTTGTGGAGACGGTCTGACGGTTAGTTTCAGACGAACAGGTCGTTTATTTGGCGACCTTCTCGATAGTTGCCTTTTCTTTCAGCTGTGCGATGTAATCGTTTACCCCTTTCTGGGTCTTCATGTTTTTCAGGTAGGCCTGAATCTTATCTTTTACTTCGTCATATTTGGTAACGCCAGCTTCCTTTTTTTCGGTAACTTTTATTATGTGATAGCCAAACTGCGTTTCCACTACGTTGCTGACCTCCCCCGGCTTCAAGGCGAAGGCTGCATTCTCGAAAGCCGGGACCATCTGCCCTTTGCCGAAAAAACCGAGATCACCTCCCTGGGCCTTGCTTGGGCAAGTGGAGTTGGTTTTGGCAAGTTCGGCAAAGTCTTTGCCCGCCCTGATTTCTTTAAGGAGCGCTTCGGCCTTTTCTTTGGCTTTCTTCTTCTCGGCATCAGTCGCCTTGGGATCAACCCCACATAGTATATGACTGGCCCTGATCCTATCCCCCTGCTTGAACTTGTCAATGTTCTCATCGTAAAACTTCTTTGTGTCAGCATCGGAAATAATGACCTTAGAGGCGATCTCTTTATCAACTAGATTGCTGATGATAATATCCCTGCGGATCAGTTCCTCCAGCTCTTTCTGGTTCAGAGAGGCGGATTTTAACGCATTCTCAAAGGCGGTGTTATCGGGGAATTTTGCCTTGCTCTCGGCTATTTTCGCGGCCACTTGCTTGCCCAGATCGGAAACTTCCAGTTTTGCGCCGGCCTGATAGAGGAGCTCGGCGGAAACAAGTTGGTCAATAACTGCATCCTCCGGTAGTTGCTGACCCATGCGGTATTGTGCATTGATCACTTTTATTGCCCGATCCACTTCGCCGCGAGTTATCACTTTGCCGTTAACTTTAGCAACTGTGTCGGTTGGCGAAGTTTTTGCCGTTGCTGCCGGTTTGGCTGCGGCCTCAGGTTTGGTCTGGGATGTTTTTTGCTCTTCACTGAATGCCTGACCGGCTTGCAAGGTCAACAGGGAAAAAACGGCTATTAATTGAAGATACTTGAGTCTTAGAGTAAATTTCATCGAGGGCTCCTTGTCGAGTGTGTATAAATAAATATAATAGCATATTCACTCTGTTTATAAAAGAAATAAACTAACTTTTTGCTTACATGCTGAATATACCAAATGTTTATCGTTGACATTGGTTGCTTAATCTGGTTTTATTTAAAAGTTGCATAGTAGATGTAACTATTGATTATGTTTGAATAATTTAATTTACTTTGCTAAAGTTGACATCGTTAATTAAATAAATATTTTTTAAATTTAGTAGACACAACTTCCGAGGAGTAAGGAATGGCTGTAACAAAGAAAAAATTCAGAAAAATTATGGTGGCTAACCGTGGTGAGATCGCCATCCGCATATTCCGTGCCGCCACAGAACTCGACATCCGCACGGTGGCGATCTATTCAAATGAGGACAAGCTTTCCCTCCATCGATATAAGGCTGATGAGGCTTACCTGGTCGGAAAGGGGAAAAGCCCGGTCGAAGCCTATCTGGGGATTGAAGAGATAATTTCCCTTGCCAAGCACCTCGATATTGATGCCATCCATCCTGGCTACGGCTTCCTTTCAGAGAGCCCGGAATTCGCTGAGCAGTGCGAATCGGCGGGAATCATATTCATCGGGCCAACGGCGGGGATGCAGAGACGGCTCGGAAACAAGGTGGCTGCGCGCAAGGTGGCGATAGCGGCTGGAGTGCCCGTTGTGCCCGGGACCGACGAGCCGATCGAACATGAAGAGGAAGCCCTTTCTTTTGCCACAAAAAATGGTTATCCCATCATCATCAAGGCGTCGGCCGGCGGCGGCGGCCGCGGCATGCGGGTCGCCACCAATCGCAAGGAACTTCTCGAGGGGCTTATCTCGGCCCGGAGCGAAGCGAAGGCCGCCTTTGGCGACCCGTCGGTCTTTCTCGAACGTTACATCGAAAACCCAAAGCATATCGAAGTTCAGGTACTCGGTGACATGTACGGGAATATTGTCCATTTCTACGAGCGGGACTGCTCCATCCAGCGCCGCCACCAGAAAGTGGTGGAATTCGCCCCTTCTCTTTCGCTTTCTCCCGAGACCCGCGAGGAACTCTGCGCAGCTGCAATCAGGATCGCTGCGCACGAAAGTTACCGTAACGCCGGAACCGTGGAATTCCTTCTTGACCAGGAGGGAATGTTCTATTTCATCGAGATGAACCCCCGCATCCAGGTGGAGCATACGGTGACTGAGATGATAACAGGGCGGAATCTCGTCCAGGCCCAAATCCTTGTGGCCGAAGGTAGAAAGCTCTCTGATCCGGAGATCAACATTCCCAACCAGGCAGCCATCAATATGGGGGGTTACGCCATCCAGTGCCGCGTTACCACGGAAGACCCGGCAAATAGCTTCGCCCCCGACTTTGGCACCATCACCGCCTATCGCTCATCCGCCGGTTTCGGCGTCCGTCTCGACGCAGGGAATGCCTATACCGGCTCGCACATCACCCCCCACTACGACTCGCTCCTCGTCAAGGTCACGAGTTGGGGGCTCACTTTTACCGCGGCTGCCCACATCATGCAGCGCTGCCTTCTTGAGTTCCGCGTCCGCGGTGTGAAAACGAACATCGGTTTCCTCGAAAACGTCATCACCCATCCTGTGTTTCTCGCGGGCAAATGCGACACTTCCTTTATCGACAAACACCCGAAGCTTCTCCAGGTTCGGGAGAAGAAGGACCGGGCTAACAAGATAATCGCCTTCATCGGCGATGTCATCGTCAATGGATCGCCGGGGATCATAAGGCCCCTCAAATCGGCGGAGCTCATGGAGGCAAAGGTCCCGATGGTGGATTTCAGAAAGCGCCCTCCGGTCGGAACCCGCGACATTTTCAGGGGAGAAGGGGCGGAGGGGTTCTGCGAGTGGATCCTTGCGCAAAAACGGCTCCTCATTACCGACACCACCATGCGCGATGCCCACCAGTCGCTTCTCGCCACTAGAGTAAGGACCTATGATCTTTTGAAGATCGCCGAGCCGACCTCCTATCTCGGTGCCGACCTCTTTGCCCTCGAGTTGTGGGGAGGCGCCACCTTCGACGTCTCCATGCGCTTTCTCAAGGAGGACCCGTGGGAACGTCTGCACAAACTATCAAAGGCAATCCCGAACATCCTTTTTCAGATGCTTTTGCGCGGCTCGAACGCCGTCGGATACACCAACTACCCGGACAACGTGGTAGAGCGTTTCGTCAAAGAGGCGGCAGAGTCGGGGATCGATGTTTTCCGCGTCTTCGACTCCCTCAATTGGGCGAAGGGAATGACGGTCGCTATGGATGCCGTGCGCAAGACCGGAAAGATCTGCGAGGCGGCTATCTGCTACACGGGTGATATCACTGATCCAAAGCGGGACAAGTACCCCCTCTCCTATTACGTAGCTCTAGCCAGAGAACTAGTCGCGATGGGCGCCCATATCCTCGCAATCAAGGACATGGCCGGCCTATTAAAGCCATTCGCCGCCTACAAGTTGATTAAAGCCCTGAAGGAAGAGGTCGACATTCCAGTCCACCTCCACACCCACGACACATCCGGCAACGGTGGCGCCACACTCCTCATGGCCTGCCAGGCGGGAGTCGACATTGTCGATGCGGCACTTTCGTCCATTTCCGGCCTGACCGCCCAACCGAATCTGAATGCACTGGCAACTGCCCTCAAGGGGAGCGAATGGGACCCGCAGGTGAACTTGGAGGGGCTGCAGAAACTAGCCGGCTACTGGGAAACGGTGCGCGACTACTACGCACCTTTCGAGTCGGGTCTGAAAAGCGGGACAGCCGAGGTCTACCGTCACGAGATCCCCGGCGGCCAGTACTCCAACTTCAAGCCCCAGGTAGCAGGGCTCGGGCTTCTTGACCGCTGGGATGAGTGTAAGGAGATGTACCACAAGGTGAATCTTCTCTTCGGCGATATCATCAAGGTCACCCCCTCCTCCAAAATGGTAGGGGACATGGCGATGTTCCTCGTCAAGAACAACCTAGACGTGGACGATGTCTTCATCAGGGGAGACGAGCTCACCTTCCCCGAGTCAGTGGTCGGTTTCTTCAAGGGGATGATCGGCCAGCCGTACCAGGGTTTCCCCGAGGCCCTCCAAAAGATTATCCTTAAGGGGGAGGAGCCAATAACCTGTCGTCCCGGCGAGCTTCTGGAACCTGTCGATTTTGACGCGGAGCGGGCTAAGGTGGAGGCAATAGTGCATCATCCGGTAGATGACAAGCGTCTCATGTCATATATTCTCTACCCGCATATCTACCCCGAGTTCGACAGACATCTGCAGAGGTATTCCGACACTTCGGTAATACCTACCCCCATCTTCTTTTACGGCCTCGAACCGGGACAGGAAACAGCGGTCGAAATTGAAAGAGGGAAGACCCTCATCATCAAGCTCAATGCTGTCGGCCGGGTCCACCCAGACGGAACGCGGCACATCTATTTCGAGCTGAACGGGTTTGCCCGGAGCGTGGTTGTCCGCGACAACGCGGCTGTGACTGCGGAGGTGGTGCGGGACAAAACTGACAGGGCGAACCAGAAACATATCGGAGCCCCCATGCCGGGAAAGGTCCTGAAACTGAACGTGAAGCCCGGCGCAGATGTTAAGGGAGGCGACATCCTCATCGTTACCGAGGCGATGAAAATGGAGACCAACATCAAGGCCAGGGACGCCGGCAAGGTCGCCGAAGTGAGATGCAAAGAAGGGGATAGTGTGGATAAGGAGGACCTGTTGATTGTCATGGAGTAAGCAGGGGGGTGAAATTCTGCGCTTTATATTGAGACAGGCCATGCGGTTCGACTGCATGGCCTGTTACGTTACAAACGCAGGTTGTCAAGCTGGCTTGTCCCCTTTATATCCGGCAATAAAAAAGTTGCCTCATCAGCACAGCAATTTATAAAGCGGCTTCTGCCATATCCAGCTGTTTCATAATTCCACTTGACTTGTTGAGCAGACTGGAAAAGAAACGGAACCAGTTCCCCCCCAAAACCCCCTCAACATCCTTGTCCGGATATCCCGACTTGACGAGCAACTCCGCCAGCCTCGGAAACCGGGTATGGTCCTCGAACCTCTTGCAGATGGTGCTGTAGCCGCCGAAGTCGGAGCCGATACCTATTCCCTGAGGACCATACTTCTGTACGAACCAGTCGATCTGGCGGAAGACTAGGGAGATGTCCGCCCTTTCGTGTTCGGAGAGGATGCTGGGACAGGCCGCGATCCCCATGACCCCTCCGCGGGAAAGAATGGCACGGATCTGCTTGTCGGAGAGGTTGCGGGGAGCGTCAAAGAAAGCCCGGAACCCCGTATGGGATGAGAGGAGGGGGCCGGAGAATAGGTCAACGACCTCCCAGAAACCAGGGTCGGGGAGGTGGGCCGTATCGATGGCGAAACCGAGGTGATCCAACTCCCTCACCAGGTTCCGTCCCGTCGGGGTGAGGCCGGCAGGGTTCGGCACGGCGTTGCCGTCAGCAATTCGATTCGCACCGAAATGGGTCAGACCAACGGCCAGAAATCCCCTCTGTTTCAGGATCTTCGGCGGTAATTCCACCAGTGGGTCGGCGTTTTCCAGAAGAAGCAGTGCCCCCGGCTCTCCAGATCCTTGATAGCAACTTGCCAGCTCTGCCGCGCTACGGATTGGCGGCAGTCCCCCTAGGTAGCGCTCGCTGTATTCAAGGAGGTAGCGGAGATTATCCTCTGCTTGCGGACCGTTATAAGCGTCTTTGCAATAAAAGGCCGAGACGATGACCCGCACACCACCTTCCACAAGTTTCGGCAGGCTGACCCAGGCATCGGGGAGATCTTTGAGCTGCTTATCCGGATGATGGCGGATCAGGTCAAAGAGAAGATCGACATGACTGTCAATAGCGGGATAGGTTTTGCCCAACGGCTGTTCACTCATGGTTTATCCTTAAACTCAATGCCCGTCCTCCCCTTAACAATAGAGGGGTTGGCCTTTCCCCTGATAAGGGGGGTTAGGGGGTTGCCCTTGCTGCCTTGCGACCATCTCAACTCTAGTGTTGATTTATGCCATCATGTATTTGAGATTGTTTACTTATCAGAATGCCATACCTGCATTGACAAATTCCATAAAAAAATAGAAATGCGAGTAGGATTCCATCAATACCACACTCCCGCCATTATTGTTTAATTTTTTTTTGCATGCAGAAAATATACAAAATAATGATGAATTGATATGACATGGATTGCATTCGTCATCATACTTTCCCTTGAATGCCGCCTTTCCAACGCTCGTTCAGGGACTGAGAGTGTGACGGAGGATGATGTTAATAATGATAAAAGATTAACGACATTATTTCTGGCAACGATGCTGACGGGCTTTGCCTACACTCAGACTCTCTCGCTGGAACAGTTTGTCGTGCAAAAGTTCGTAGAGGCACCCGTAATGTTGAAAGAGCGGTTATTTGAAAAGTCGAAGGTATGGTTTGCCAGGACCTTTCGGCAATCAATGGCCAGGTGGAGGGAACAAAACGGTATGAAAACCATCATCCAGTATCAAAATAAGGGAAACGGGGAGTTGCTGGTCAACGGCTCTATCCTGTATCCACATGTCGGTTCAACCGACGATACCTACGAGATGAGGTGGTAAGTCAGGTTCACCGTGCAGGCGGATAAAAAGGAGTGCAAGGCGCGGGTCACCTTCAACTGCCCGCCGATGCTCATAACGAACGTGATGTGCAGTAATGTGTAGGTGGGTACTACGAGCAGTTACGAAATACCGCCGGACGAAGAGGAGAAGGAAAGGGAGAAAACCGCTTACCCTTGATCTTGCAATCAGTTTGACACTTATTTGAGGGCCCCGGAAGAAAAGAGGTGAGGCGTGTGAGAGGCATGAGGGTCTGATTTGGAAAAACATATTCGGCTTAAGACATAAAGATCACTTCCCCTTCGGCCTCTTGAAAACAGCGTGGTACTTGTTGGTGTTGCCGGCCATCCGGTGGGGGAGGAACGCGATGAGCTCCCATCCATCTCCACCGAACGTGTCGAGCAGATGTGCGTTATCGTGGAGACGTTTTTCGTATATTTCCTCGTCCTCGTCTTCAATCCCGAAATAGACGATTTTGTATTCCCAATTCATGGCTGTATCCCCTTTTCCTTAAATGTTAAGCGCACAAGTCCCTTTAGCAGGATGTTAAAAAATGTCATGGGAAGCCGGTCTGCACAAAGCAAGCGAACGAAAAACGAGGCATTAACAGAAGCACGTTGATCTATTGAGCGAGCGGCAACACCGCAGACCAGCCCTGCAGAAGTTTTTCAACAGCCTGCTAATTGGGTTATGCATGTCTTGTGCAAATGCTAGATATCACAAATGATAACAGCAAATGGGCCTTTGTCACCCTCACTTGTTTACTTTTTTACAGCAAGGCGGCTGTGCTTTATCCCGTAATAAAAATAGATGGTCAAACCAACCATCAGCCAGACGATAAACCTGATCCAAGTGATCTGTGGCAGTGAGAGCATCAGCCAAACGCAGGAAATCACCCCCAAAAGGGGAATCAGCGGAACCAGGGGGCAGCGGAATGACCGCCTCAGTTCCGGATGGGTTTTCCTCAGCACCACTACCCCTCCGCAGACAATTGCGAACGCGAACAATGTCCCGATATTGCAGAGCTCAGCAGCAGTCCCGATATCAATGAAGGCCGCAAATCCCGCAACAACGATCCCTGTAAAAATTTGCGCAATATATGGGGTACGGAAGCGGGGATGAACCTTGCTTATCCATGGCCAGAGCAGTCCATCCCTGGACATGGAGAAAAATATCCTGGGTTGCCCCATGAGCATCACCAGGAGAACACTGGTAATCCCCGCAACCGCTCCCGCCGAGACAATGGCCGACCCCCAGCGGAATCCTACCAGAGTTAGTGCATGTGCCACAGGAGCAGGAGTATTCAGCTCCTTGTATGAAACCATTCCCGTCAGGATCGCAGCAACAATTATGTAAAGAAATGTGCATATGCCAAGGGAGAGGAGTATCCCTATCGGCATGCTTCTTTGCGGGTTCCTGGTTTCTTCCGCAGCAGTGGATACTGCATCGAAGCCGATATAGGCAAAAAAGACAATGGCTGCACCGGCTATGACCCCTTTGAGGCCGAAGGGCATGAAGGGATGCCAGTTGGCGGGTTTCACGTGGGAAATACCGACCAGTATAAAAATTAGCACGGTCAGAACCTTGATAAATACCATGACACTGGTAAACCGAGCGCTCTCCTTGATACCAATGACCAGAATAACGGTAAGAAAGAGTACTATAAAGATTGCCGGAAGATTAATGACTGCCCCGGGGATGGTACCCGGCGCTGCGGAGCACCAGGCCGGAATCTGAATCCCTATCGCAGCCATGATATTGACGAAATACCCTGACCAGCCGATGGCTACGGCAATGCATGCGACAATATACTCGAGTATAAGGTCCCAGCCGATGATCCATGCAACCATCTCACCCATGGTTGAATAGGCGTAATTATACGCGCTTCCCGCGACAGGAATCGAGGAGGCCAGCTCCGCATAGCAGAGGCCCGAAAAAGCACATGCGGCACCGGAGATGATAAAAGAGAGAACCACTCCCGGTCCGGCATACTTTGCTGCCGCTGCACCGGTCAGGACAAAAATTCCAACACCAATAATCGCGCCAATTCCCATGATTGTGAGATCAAAGGCATTAAGAGACCGGTTCAGCCGATGCTGCTCAATATCGAGCTCTTCGATAATGTGTCCCAGAAATTTACGGCGGAAAAGCCTTTTTACCATGGAATCCCTCCACATAAGGAAAGCAGTAACGTGCCAAAAAGAATAATTGTTGCCATAATCCTAACCCGGACAAGCCGGAAACCAAACAAATTCACCTCTAATCCACAGAAGAACTCAGAGGTAGTCAATACACATCTACTTTATTGTTTATCCAGTAAAAGCTTTAATCCATTTACTGGTTTTGGTTTTCTCTGTTTTCTCCATGCCCTGGTTTGTTGCTGGAAAACTCAAACGACTCTTGTGCCTACCGAGACATCGACAGTAGCCAACCGGTGTAGATTTAGTCATGCCAGTGGGGGGGGAAAGGGTTTTGGCGTTGATGCTGCGAAGTTTTTTTTGCTTAAACCTTTTTCTTGGATATACTTTTTTTCTCTTCGAATAACCAACTTGCTGCGGGTTTTGTCCTCCAAAAAGGAGTGCAGCTTTTTTCTAATCCATTGGGTTCATCTTTTTCCTGAATATTGCAATCTGTTGTAAAATAACTGCCGGCGGCGATCGCCTGCAATATGTATCACAATATCCGATTATTGAAAAGACGCATTTCGGCCGCTTAGAGGAGTCGGCTAATAAAACTCCGGGCAAGCGGCATCTCCGTTTTCCCGGTCCTCGGCCTCTAATCCCGTTTTTCTCGTGCTTTAGGGTGGGCCTTGTCGTATACCTCCATTAAACGGTCGATGCTAACATGGGTATACTTCTGGGTGGTGGAGAGGGAGGCATGGCCGAGAAGCTCCTGAATCGCGCGCAGGTCGGCGCCTCCTTCGAGGAGATGGGTAGCGAAGGTATGGCGCAGGGTATGGGGGGAAATTTTCTTTACGGTTGCCAGCTTCAAGATATATTTGTCAACAATGCGCGCCACACTGCGGCTGGTTAGGCGGCCACCCCGGGCATTGATGAGAAGCGGTGCAGTAGCCGGTGGATTGCCGCGGGCTTCAAGATAATCGGAAATAGCCTGGCGGGCGTAGCTGCCGATCGGCACGATCCGCTCCTTATTCCCTTTGCCCATGAGCCGGACGAGTCCTTCTTCCAAGTCGAAGTTTGCCATATCGAGACTGGTAAGTTCGGAAACCCTCATGCCGCAGGAATAGAGGGTCTCCAGGATGACCCGGTCGCGCAGGGAGAGCAGATTGTTCCCTTTTGGGGCCTTGATCAGGGCAATTACCTCGTCGATGGTGAGGTGAAACGGGATCCGTTTTTCTTTTTTCGGGGTTGCCACCAGTTCCGCCGGGTTCTTAACGACCCTCCCCTGACGCAGGAGGAATTTGAAAAAGGCGCGGAGCGCCGCAAGCTTCCGACCGATGGAGCTTTTTTTATGGCTCTTGTGAAGAAGTGCCAGGTAGCGCCTGATCAGGAGGTGGTCCACCACGTCTGCCCCGGCTTTCGTGCCCCGGTCACGGCAGAGGAACTCGCGGAACTGCTCCAGGTCGCTATGGTAGGCGTCCAGGGTGTGGCCAGATACATTGCGCTCTGTGGCGAGATAACGGATGAACTGGTCGATCTCTTCATGCATGGTTGCATTTATAACAGATAATTCGAGTTTGTTGAATACAAAACCGCGCCACGGATACACGATGGATTTTGCATTGTCCGGCAGGGGACTGTATGGTAAGGTTACTCCATGCCTACAGTATCTCTGGAAAAAGTTCCCGATTATGATCGGGTGAGAGTCAAGGACGGTCTTATCCGCCTCCTGGAGCCGTTTGGCGGAATGCGGGCGTTCGTCCACTCAGGCGAGCGGGTGCTCATTAAGCCCAACATGTTATCGGCCAAGGCCCCTGAAAAGGCGGTCACCACCCACCCTGAGGTGCTGCGAGGGGTGATCGAGCTGGTAAAGGAGGCGGGCGGTGTTCCACTGGTGGGGGATTCCCCCGGGGTCGGTAGTTGTCGGAAGGTGGCGGAGAAGTCCGGGATTCTGCGGGTGGTTGAAGAGTCAATGGCCGAGTTCGTTGAGTTCGTTGACCCCGTGGAATTTACTGGTCAAGGTTTGTTTAAGCGGTTTGTGGTGGCCCGCCCTTATATGGAGGCGGACAGGTTAATCAACCTCCCCAAGCTGAAAACCCATGAGATGATGACCATGACCTGCGCGGTGAAGAACCTGTTCGGCGCGGTCATCGGGACTTCCAAGGCGGCCTGGCACCTGAAAGCGGGGGCTGACCGGGAGATGTTCAGCCGGATGCTCCTGGAGATATATCTCCTTCGCAAGCCTGATCTGAATATTGTAGATGCGGTCATTGCCATGGAGGGGAACGGTCCGGGGAGTGGCAACCCGCGCCATGTAGGTTTGCTCCTTGGTGGGGTCAATCCGGTGGCCGTGGATGTCATTGCAGCGGAGTGCGCCGGCATTCCGCGAAAGCTCCTCCATATAGAGCGGATGGCGGCAAAACTTCTTCTCGACGGAGCAGATCGGGCAGCTATCAGAACTGTTGGCACACCGCTTGAGGAGACACGGATTACAGGCTTTCGTCTTCCGCATGTTGCCGATATCCAGTTCGGCATCCCCGCCTTCCTGAAGAACCGGCTAAGACACTATCTAACTTCACGCCCCTGTTTTGTTCCGGAGCAGTGCAGGCTGTGTGGGGTCTGTGTGGACGCTTGCCCGCCACAGGCCATCGCAATAAATGAGGGCCGGCTCGTTTTTGACTACCACCGTTGTATCCGCTGTTTCTGCTGCCGGGAACTCTGCCCAGATGGGGCTCTCGACCTCAAGGAGGGGACCCTCATCAAGTACCTTAAAAGGTTTCATTTATGATTACGTCTTCCGATTGTATCCTCTGCTGGTTGACTTTTTACCATTACAGGGTTATCATATAACAAGATGTTAAGAGATATTTGTGAGTGATTTTACCAGCGAAAGGGGGACTATAATTCATGTGGACAAAACTCTATAGGCTTCGTCCGGTAACCCGCTGTAAAGAGGGTTGCCTTAGTTAGCCCGCTGTTTAACGCGGCGGGCGTACCACACAAGTCCCCTGCTTTAATTGGCAGGGGACTTTTTTATTGCTGCTTGGCGCGGAGCATTTCTTTTTCGTAAGCGAAACTTATACCCACAATTTGCCCAAATTAGAAATTTTGAAGCCTCATAAATTGACATATCGTTTCCTCTGTCATACAATGACCAAACCATGCAGCTTGGCAAAGGTCGCGACATGACTATTGGAGCACATTTCCCGAAATTCTCACTGGTCCAGAAACTTATACTCGGTTTTACCGCTATGGCGGTTTTTACCATGGCGGCGCTGGTCTTCAGCTTTGCCGGGCTTTACTCTCTAAACAAAACCGCCCGGGACATCGCGAAAAACGACCTTGTCCTGTTGCGTTCCATAGGTATGTTGCGGCAGTCGGTTTTGGACCAGGAACGCTATGCCGGCAAATATTTCATCCTTAAAAGCCCGGAATTCATGGATCTTTTCCGCAAACGGGAAAGCGAATGCCTTAAAACACTGGAGCAAATGGAGCAGAAGAATCATGAACAGGGAATGACTGGAATCGTCGATAGCTACAGGAATTACAGGCAAACCATCCAACTTTTGTTCCTGGGATATCCCGGCGCCGAGATCCGGCACAAATCCGCCGCACAAAAGGTGATCGACTCCATTGACACCTTTGGCGCCAATCAGCAGCTTCTGCTGAATGCCAAACTGGATCATGCTGACCAAAGAGAAAGCGATACTATCAGGCTGTCGTTAATCTTTTCTCTGACTGGTTTTATATTGGCGACCGGCATTGCCGCCCTGTTTCTGTTCAACATATCCACTGCCATTGATAAGCTTAAACGAGCCACCCACCGGATCGCCGAAGGGGATTTCGATTATGACCCTAAGATCCCCGCTGGTGATGAAATAGGCGATCTGGCCCATGATTTTATCACCATGGCCGACAGGTTGAAGATTCTGGAACGGATGAACCTCGATGCGAGCCCTTTGACACGGCTCCCTGGCAACATTGTCATTGAAAGGGTCTTGACCAAGAGGGTGCAGGAAGGGAAATCGTTTGCTGTCTGCTATGCTGATCTCGACGACATGAAGGCGTACAATGACGTCTACGGTTACATCAAGGGGAGTGAAGTCATCAAGATGGCGGGCGACATCATCCTTGATGCAGTCAAGAACCTTGCCGAAGAGGGAGCGTTTGTCGGGCATATCGGGGGAGACGATTTCGTCATGGTTTTCGATCAGGAAAAAATATCCGTCGTATGCGAAGAGGTAATAAAGAAATTCAGCGAAGGGATCGTTGCCCATTATAAAAAAGAAGACCTGGCGCGGGGAGCAATCGAGGGGATCGACCGGTATGGCGTGCCTAGAGTTTTCCCGATTATGACCATTTCAATCGCTGTCGTCATTTGCAGGCAGGGAGAATATGACTCGGCCGTCGCGATAGCGCAAACTGCGGCTCAGATCAAAGATTACGTGAAGGGTAAACCGGGGAGCAACTACATGATCAACCAGCGCAGGAAAGCACGATGAAAAAGTATTTGGCCATCATACTCTGTTTCCTGGGATTGAATGCCTGCGCCACTCTGCATCCAGTGGACAGTAGTCACAACTATCGCCAGAATCAGGAAAAAAAGCTTGCCGCGGCGATCAAGCTCCAGAAAGCAGGGAAAATATCCGCCGCGGTGAAAGCGCTGATTGCCCTCTGCGCGGAGCAGGGGTTGCCGGGCGTTACCGATGAGGCACTATTCCGGCTAAGTCTTTTGTATCTCGACAATGGCCTGGACAGTGACAGGAATTCACTGCAACTGGCGCAACAGAGCATTGAACGGCTGCGGAAGGAATATCCGTCCAGTTCATGGACCGGCATGGTCGCGCCTGTGGCGGAACTTTTGGCCATCACGGCAGAGCAGCGTCTCCAAAAGCAGAACTGGAAAACCCAGAACCAGGCATTAACGAAAGAAAACCAGGCATTATCCAAAGAAAATCAGACATTATCCAAAGAAAACCAGGCATTATCCAAGGAAACCCAGGAACTGCGCGAGAACATCGAAAAATTGAAGCGTCTCGACATTGAGCTTGAACAGGAAAGAAAGTAGAAGCAGGGCCGTGAAATATCTTACCGCCGCCATCCCATTGGAACGCCTGCCTTTGCGGCTGCGTCCTCCAGTTCAGCCAGCCGTTTCTGCAACTCTGCTACCCGAGCCTCATCCTTTTCGATGTCCGCATACAAATCATTGTAGGCTATCCTGGTGCTGGGCTTACTGAAAATGGCGTAATTGCGTCTTAGCTCGTTAAGCCCCTTCTTTTTTCCCGGCAGGCCATCCTGTATGTTTTTCATCTCGTCACGCAGCGCGTTGAAACTTGAACGCCACCACATTTCATCATGTCCGCCAAAGAGGTTTTGCGCATGCGGAGCAATTGACTTCTGCTCCGGTTGGGAGGATTGTTCTTTCTCCTGAATCACTGGTTTTACATCCACTTTCCGTACCTTATGCAGGTAGTTGGTTGGGACATTGTCGAGGTTGTCGGTGAAATGCAGCCCACCATGACTGTCGGTCCATTCATAGGTATCCGCATGAGTCACGGCAGCCATAACCATTATCCCTACCAATAAAATAAATCCCCTCACATTACCTCCCATTTCCCACGCCTTCATTTCAGCGCCAATATGGCATTCCAATCAATAATTAATTGACGATTGTGCGTTGCATGTGTATAGTAACTCGGCTATAAATCCAATGAATGCAATACCTTTTCAAGGAGTAAGCCATGAAGTTCCGCATCACCTTACTTGCCGTTATTATCGGAGTGCTGCCTGCAATTGCATCATTTGCAAAAGAAACCAAAGACATCCTGTTCAAGTTAACATACGCAGATCCTGTGGTATTCAGCCACGATGTCCATTTGCTTAAGTATAGCAACAATTGTCGAATATGCCACAATACCATATTTGACATAAAACATCCAAAACATTACACTATGGCGGAAATGGAAAAGACCAGGTCGTGCGGTGCCTGTCATTCCGGAATCAAGGCCTTCAGTGTGGCCGATGAAAAGGAATGTGTCCGCTGCCATGCCGGGAAACTGCGCAGTGTAACGTATAAACGCAAAGGTGCACCGGAAGCGGTCTTCAATCACGCCCTGCACATTGCCAAGACCGGCGGCAAGTGCAAGAGTTGCCACAACGGCAAGGTGATCACCGGCAAGGAAAAGAACGTCACAATGGCCGCCATGGAAAAGGGTAAAACCTGTGGCGCCTGCCATAATGGCACGCAGGCCTTCACCGTGGCCGGCAATTGCGGCAACTGCCATAAGGAGATGAAACCACGGGAGATTGAATTCAAGGCCAAGGGAGTTGCCGATGCGTTATTCAGCCACAAATTACACATCGGCGCATATAACTGCAAGGATTGCCACACCAGGGTCTTTCCCTTCAAGGCGGGAGCAAAACACTTCACAATGGCCGACATGGAGCAGGGGAGGGGGTGCGGTACCTGCCATAACGACAAGGACGCTTTTACTGTGGCTGGCAACTGTGATCGTTGCCACAAGGGATTCAAGCCGGGCGCCGTCACCTTCCAGAACGACGGAGGGGAGGTCAAGTTCAGCCACGAATTCCATCTCGGTATGTTCAAGTGCGCCGACTGCCACACCAAGCTCTTCCCCTACAAGGCGGGGGCGAAGCATGTCAACATGACCGGCATGGAGGCAGGGAACTCCTGCGGAGGCTGCCATAACGGCAAGGACGCCTTCACCGTCAAGGAAAACTGCGAGAAGTGCCACAAGATGTAGAGTACTGCCCTTATTAAGCAAAAAGGCAGGGGGGAATTCTCAAGCCGCTCAACAAAGGTGTTGCTAATTTACCGAAATCCCTTCTAAAACGATGAAAAATCATAGCGTGACCGCAAAAAGCAGCCTTTTCAAATTACGAATGGGCTGTTTTTTTATGGTTAAATTTTGCCCAAAATTACATTTTTTTTACAAAATTTTCAAACTCATAATATCTTGACTTATTATACTTTTAGCCGGGATTTAACAAAAATCCGCCACTAACCTGCCTCGAATCCACTAATTTTTTATTAAAGCATTTCCTTAATCGCAGCGCAGATCCCTTGCGGCGTCGACTCCGCCACGACCACCCTCGTGCTCAGTGCCTCCGCAAGTTCTTCTACGCTCAGGTTATCCAGAAACAGCCCCACTCCATCCTTCAGCATCACATCGGGGATGAGGACCGCATCACCCAAGTCCCTTCCTTTGAGCCCGGCAATGATGTCCCAGCCGCTGACCAGTCCAGTGACCGTTATGCTCGTGCCGAAAAGGAGATTTTTCACGGCAACGGGATGCAGAGTAACGCCGGTTTTCCGGCCCAGGTCTTTGAGGAAACTGGCCAGAAAGCGGTAAGGCGATGCGCCGGTTACTACCGTGGCGCTGCAGGGCTTTAGTAGCTCCGCATGTTCGATTACTTCGGCGGCTTGCGCCAGGAAGAGGGGTATCATCCCCACGCCATTCTCCAGTTGCGGCAGGTCGCCATACGCGTCCAAGGGGGGGAAGGGGATACCGGCCTTGATGTAGAACTCATCGGCAAGAAAAAGAAACGGGCTGCCTAGCCTGTTAGCCAGATATGTGGCCCGCGCTTCCCATGCGGCGATAAAGGCGGCGGCGTACCCCTTCGTCACCGGTTTAAGGGACGGGAGGCCTCGGCGGTGCCTTGTTAGCCCCACTGGGACGATAGCCAGGGAAGAAACCCATGGATGGAGCCGCTCCAGGTTGGCAACGGTCCGCTCCAAGGCCTCTCCATCGTTGATACCTGGGCAGAGGACAATCTGGGTTTGCATGATTATGCGACTGGCCGCCAGCTCTTCCATTATCTCCATGATCGGGATGATCCCCGTCTTGCCGAGAAGCTTCTCGCGCAGGGTCACATCCGTGGCATGGACCGAGATGTAGAGTGGGGAGAGCCGCTGTTCCCTGATCCTCGCGATCTCCTCCCTGCCGATATTGGCTAGGGTCACGTAGTTCCCGTAGAGAAAGGAGAGCCGGTAATCCTCGTCCTTGACATAGAGGGGGGAGCGAAGCCCGGGGGGGAGTTGGTGGACAAAGCAGAAGATGCACTTGTTGCCACACTTGAGAGGGACCGGAGCCGAAAAAATCAGGCCGAGCGACTCATCGATTTCCCGTTCAATCTCCACCTCCCAGACTTCGCCGTTCCCCTTGACGACTTCCAGGGTCAACTCCTCCTCAGCGCTGAAGAAGTTGTAGTCGATGATGTCGCGCAGCGGATGGCCGTTTACTGCCACTAGCCGGTCGCCAGGCTCGATCTCCATCTCCTCGGCGATGCTGCCAGCCAGGACCTTTTCAATGGTCAGGTCGGTCATTAGGTCCCTGTGCAAAAGGTGGTGGAACGGTAATAGTCGAGAAGGGACAAAAACCCCACCTTGAGGACCGAGGTAAACGGCACCGCCAGGAGCATGCCGAGAATGCCGAACAACTGGCCGCCAATTAGGAGGACAAGAATGGTGATAACAGGGTGGAGCCCGACCTTTTCTCCGACGATCCTTGGGGTGATTATCCCTCCTTCAATCCCTTGTACGATGCCAAACCACCCCAGGCAGAGGAGCGGATGGAGAAAATCATGGAATTTTAGGAGGGCGAGCGTCATGGAGAGAATGATGCCGACTATGGTGCCGAAATAGGGAATGATGAAGGTTATCCCTGCCAGGGTACCGGTGGCGATTGCCAGGTCGATGCCGATGAAATAGAGACCAATGCTGTAAAGAAACGCCAGGATGGCGCAGACCGACAACTGGCCGCGGACAAAGGCGGACAGAATTTCGCCGATCTTCCCGGCCTTTTCCGCCAACCACTGCCGGTTGCGTTCCGGAGTCAGTTCCCGTAGCGCTCCCTTCATCTGCGGCAGGTCTTTGAGAAAATAGTAGAGGTAAATGGGTGTGAGAACGTAACCTAAGAGCGCCAAAATGAAGGCAAGAGTAGAGGCAAAGGCCTTTTTAAGGAACATGAGGGCCTCTTTGAAAATATCAGCGGAGGCTCCCCGCATGGATTCCAGGGTGGCATTGATCTGCTGATAAACTTTCTCCTGGGTCTCAATGCCGAACCAAACCTTGAGCCATTGCGGTATATAGCTGTAGATGCGGATGGCATATTCCGGCAGGTTTATCCGTACGTCCTGGAATTCTCCCCGTATGGAGACGGCAAAAAATGACGTGATGGCAGCAAGCAGAGCCAAAACTACACAGAAAACAAGGACAATGGCGAGTGCCCGGCAGATTCCCCGATTCTCCACCAATGTTACCAGCGGGTTGAAAATGTAGGCAAGGAGAAGGGCTATGACTACGGGGAGAAAGATGGTGCTCTGATAGTAAAACAGGACCATTCCGCCGGCGATTATAAGGGTTGCCAGAACAGCCGGAACAATTTCCATGTTTTTCATAATGGATCTTCGCGTAGCAGGCAGGGTATCGTCATGGATGATCATTTTCTGGGCTGGAATTGCCGAGGGCGCAAATGCTGCGCCCCCTTATCTATTTATTCTTGATTTTATATGGCCATGGGCCGCCGGTGGCTGAGGCTACTGATGTAAGCGGAAGGTGCCATCATTGGAAGTTATGTTGGAAATGGCATGCTTGTAGATGAGGATATCCCCCTGTACTTCCAAAAGGACGGAGAAATTGTCGAACGACTTTATATACCCCTCCATCTTATCGCCTGACATGAGCTGCACGATGACCTTAACCCGCTCCTTGCGTGACTGGTTCAGATACTGATCCTGAATATTGAACGGTGCCTTTGCCATGTTCCTCTCCTTTTGCAAAAAATTCAATCACATTGTTATAAATACTAGCAAAATTATCAGAATATTCAACCCATTTAATTTCTTTATCGGCATTAAACCAGGTCAATTGACGTTTGGCGTATCGTCGGGTATCTCTTTTTATCAACCGCACAGCCTCGTCCAGGCTATATTCGCCCGAAAGATACGCGCATATCTGGCAATAACCAATGGCGCGCAGAGCCTTCAAGGAGGGGGGAAAACCATGATTCAGTAACGATTTCACCTCCTCTACCAACCCTTCGGCGATCATCCGTTCCACTCGCCGGTCGATCCTTTCGTAAAGGTCGCGGCGCTCCAGGTCCAAACCGATTTTCAGCGTCCGGTAGTAATCACCGCTAAAACCATGCTCGCTGCGCTTTTGCGATATAGGGCGGCCGGTCAGGCGGTATACTTCCAGGGCGCGGATGATCCGCACCAGGTCGTTCGGGTGGAGACAGGCCGCAGTAACGGGATCGATCCGGGCAAGCTCCCTCAAAAGCGCTTCATTACCCTCACGTTTTGCTGTCTCCTCCAGCTCTCTCCGTATACCTACGGCTCCACTGGGAGAATTGACCAGCCCCTGCAATAAAGCCCGAATATAGAGGCCTGTCCCCCCGACGATAAAGACTGTTTTCCCGCGACCGGTGATGTCGGCAATGGCCCGGGTCGCTTCACTGCGGAAATCGGCGGCGGAAAAGTTCATCTCCGGGCCGACGATGTTGATGAGATGATGAGGGATTCGCTGCAGCAGTTCAGGAGAAGGCTTGGCAGTGCCGATGTCCATGCCGCGATATACCTGCATGGAATCGGCGTTGACGATCTCGCCGCCAAAGTGTTCGGCAAGCCGTATTGCCAGATCGGTCTTGCCCGATGCGGTCGGTCCGAGGATTAATACCAAGCTTAACTTGTTGTTCCCATTTCCCATGTAATTCTTTTTCGCTTGCTTTTAGGTCCTTTTAAACATCTTCTCGATTTCGCCAAGGGTAATCCTGCGCAGCACCGGTCGGCCATGGGGGCAGTTGCTGGCAAAATCTACGGCGTCCATCCGGGCAAAGAGGGCGCGGATTTCCGGCAAGGTCAACGGATGAGCGCCACGCACTGCGCTGTGGCAGGCCATTCGTGCCAGTATTCCTTCCACTGCATCGGTAAAGGAGTGGCTCCTGCCAAGGCTCGAAAGCTCTTCCAGGACATCCCTGAACGTCCGCAGGTAATCCCCCCCGGCAAGCACCAGTGGTGCTTCCTTTAAAAGCCAGGTGGCGCCGCCGAAAGGCTCCGGTGCAAAACCTAGACGATTGAAGTGGAGAAGGTGCTCATTCAGGAGTGCGCTTTCCCGAAACGAGAGTTCCACTGTCTCGGGAAACAGAAGACCCTGTGTCTCCACGCTACCAGCAGCAAACTGCGCTTTTAGGATTTCGAACGCCACCCGTTCATGGGCAGCGTGTTGGTCGATGAGCACCAGATCTGTCCCATCCTGGCAAAGGATATAGGCGGCATTGAATTGGCCGATCACCGAAAGATGCGAAAAATAGCCGGTCGCTTCGTGAGCGCGGAGCGCGGAGTGCTGTGTGATGAGAGCAGTGTCCTGAATTCCGGATTCCTGACTCCTGACCTCTCGCACCTGGTCTCTGGTCCCGATCAGACTCTGTTGCTGTGTGGGTTCCGGCCTATAGCGGGCAAGGGCCTCGCGCACTTCGGCACTCCTGGCCTCGGCGGCGGCAGGTGCGGACTGCGGCTGGGTGGGGTAGGGAACAACGGTTTTCGCTTGGTGCAGCCATGGTGTAGCGCTCAACACCGATGCCACGGCCTCCTGGATGGCGTCGTGTACCATTCCCTGCTCGCGGAATCGGACTTCGTGCTTGGTCGGATGGACATTGACATCCACTTCTTCGGGAGGGATGTCGATGAAGAGGACCACCAGCGGATATCTCCCGCGTTCCATAAAGTTCCGGCATGCCTGGAGGATAGCGTGCTGGACAACCCGGTCCCTGATGAAACGACCGTTTACGTAGGTATAGAGATGTGAGGGGGATGACCTGCTAAAATCAGGCCCGGCTACAAACCCTCTGATCGTTGTCCTGCCGCAGCTCGACTCCACCGGGTAGAGGCCGGAGGCCAGGGCAGGACCCAGAAGGGTAACGATCCTGTGGCGTAGATCGCTGTTTAGGGCGCGGAATATTGTCCTGCCGTCGTTTATATAAGTGAAGCGCACTTCAGGCCGAGAAATTGCCAGCCTGGTCAAGAGATCCCCCACATGCCCAGCCTCTGTCTCATTGCTCTTCATGAATTTGAGACGCGCCGGGGTATTGAAAAAGAGGTTGCGCACCAATGCCATGGTCCCCTTTGCCATGCCGCAGACCTTAACCTCCTTGATCCTTCCCCCTTCGGCATAGATCTCTGTACCCTCGATTTGCCCCATTTCCCTAGTAGCCAGGGTGAAGCGGGAAACCGAGGCGAGCGATGGGAGCGCTTCACCGCGGAAACCGAGAGTTGATAGGGTGAACAGGTCGCTGTCTGCGGCTATTTTGCTGGTTGCATGCCTCTCCAGGGCTAGAAGCGCATCTTCCCTCGACATGCCTGAGCCGTCATCAGTAACGCTTATGAGTTTTTTACCGCCGGCCTCGATCTCTACCGCCACTTCGCCGCAACCGGCGTCGAGGGCGTTCTCCACCAGCTCTTTCACCACCGAAGCGGGACGATCCACCACTTCGCCGGCGGCTATCTTATTGGTCAAGTTTTCGGGCAGAATTCTGATGCGTGTTGACACTATGCTTCTCTATCCTCCCCCATATTCCTTCCGCATATGCTCCTGCCACTCCTTAACGATTGCCGCGAAGTCGAGGTCAAAGTCCGCAAAAGCCCGCGTAATGGCGCTCTCGAACCGCATCCCGGTGCCAAGGTTGACAAGGGTCTCATTCACCTTTTGCCAACCATAGGCGGAAATCATGAAGCTCACCATGGAGTAGCTCTGCTGATAAGCGAGTATGGCATCCTTTGCATCAAGGGATGAAAAAGATTTTTCCGGGGCGGTAAAGGAGAAGAGGCTGCCGGTTTTTGCCGCACTGGCATGTTCAGGCATGGCAGGGTTATATTCTTTTCGCCCCTCGACCTCGGAAAGTCCTTCGTTGAGCCAGGTCGGGCAGTTCCCTTTGGCCAACTCACCAACTACCACATGAGTATACTCATGAGTCAGCACCCCTCTGAGTACGAAACTGATATCTTTTGCGCCGCCGATGGGGAGCCGCACTTTCGAGTCGCATAGTCCTCCCGACCACTCGGGGCCGGCGATCACGCTCCGGTAATCCTTTTTGTCGTAAAGGATTACCGGAACGCGGGTGGCTGGGTAGTACGACAAGTCGTAACCGACCCGGTTGCAGGCACCCTCCAGTGCATTCAGCACGGCTTCAGCAAGATCCGACCGGGTCCCCTCGTCATAGGAGATCACGAACATGGATCTGTACCCCTTTCCCATGCGGGATTCCACGGCTGATTCCCGGCGTGCTTTCTCTGCCATATTGCGGATGGGCTTGTTTCCCGGCTCGATGGCCAGGGCCGCGTCCCACGCTACTAGCGCTTTTTCCAGATCGCCGTTGTCATAGTAGACCCGCCCCAGGTAAAAAAGGAGAGGGACATTATCCCCGCCATTCTGCCGGGACTGTTCCAGCTCAATGGCCGCTGCATCGTAATGCTTCCCCAGGTAGAGGGCTACCCCCCGCAGTAAGCCGTATTTCTGGTTGTCGGGGTTCAGGTTGCGGGCGTTATCGAAATTTTCCGCGGCTGCATCGAACTCCTTTAGTGCCAACTCTCTTTTGCCCACGGCGGTGTAGGCCGCGGTAAAATCTTCCTGATAGATTCATTGTACGGAAAGAGGCTGAATGCCTTCAGTAGCTGTTCGAGGGCCTGGGCTTGCTCATCCCTTTGTCTCAGGTCATGGGTGGAATCATTTAAAACACAAGGGGCGTCTGCTGAGGCTTCGCGAATGGCTACAGATAACAGCAAAAGGGCAAGTAAAGCGATAAACAGTTCATGCAACAATCGGAGCATCATAGAAACCAGCCGGTGGTTTTGCAATTCAGCTTCCCTTAATGGGAACACTATATCACATCCGCTGGGAAAGTGACCCCTATTTTCGCTTTTGCCAAACTATTATTAAAGTCTTGCTTGTTTTTGCCGACAGATAAAATATAGCCCTCTTCAAAAAGCTGTGAATGACTCGACTGGAGATTAAATTATGCAGAAAATTCCCCTGGCATTGGCCGAAGCGAAAATGGTGCTTGCCCGGGATATATTCCGGGATGACAACGCCGGTGGACCTCCCATTTGTGGCAAAGGGATCGCCTTAACCGAGGCCTTGATTGAGCGGCTAAAAAGAATGGGAGTGCAGGCGATTATCGTTGAAGGGCATCCGGTCCGGATGAACGGGGACAAAAATCCGGAAGAGATATTGTTTGCCCTCGACAGGCGATTTAAAAAGGTAGCGGACGACCCGCTGACCGGCAAACTCAAAAACATTTACAGACAATATTACGTTAAATCTTCAGGTTCAGGGGAATAGAGTGGAAGACAAACGCGCTGCAATCAGGGCCATTATCATGAACACCAGCAGTTTGCCCACCTTACCGGGCATTATCACTAAGCTGAATGCCCTCTCGGAAAACGACAAGTCTTCTGTTCAGGAAATGGCCCGTCTAGTCTCCTCCGATCAGGTCCTTTCGGCGCGGATACTGAAACTGGCGAATTCCCCATCCTACGGCTTTTATCGGGTTTCCACCATTTCCAACGCCATGATCCTCCTTGGCGTAAATGTCGTGAAAAGCCTTGCGCTCAGTTCCTCGATCTTTGAAATAATGGAAAAGAACAGCGTCGGACTTTGGGAACACTCGCTGGGCGCTGGAGTTGCCGCGAATATCATTTCCAGGCGGCTGAAATTGCCCGAATGCGAAGAAATATCGACTGCCGCGCTTCTGCATGATATTGGCAAGGTGATTATCAGACTGAACTTCGGTGATGACTACCGGCAGCTCCTGGCGCTGATAGAAGAAGATGAAGTTTCCATGCTGGAAGCCGAGCGGCAGTTGCTCGGCACGGATCATGCTGAAGTGGGGGCCTGGCTGGCCAAAAGCTGGTTCCTGCCGGAAAAATTGATCAGGCCGATCGTTTACCATCATGATGTCGCTGCCGCGCCATCCCAACAGATCAAGGCCGCCGTGGTCCATTTTGCCAACATCCTTATCAAGGCGAGCGGCTTCGGTTTCAGCGGTGATGATTTAGTCCCCCTCATTCAGCCTGTTGCCTGGGAAAAGTTGGGTATGACCGAATCCATACTTACCGAGATTGTGGAAGAATTGGAAGATAAACTGGTAGACACCAAAAATTTCAGTCTGGAGATGCAGACTGCTGATGAAAAATAATCTGCGTATAGCCGTCATCACAAGCGATCAGGCCCTGGCCGGAAACCTGGAAATACGGCTGCAGAGCAAGGGTTACCAGGTTCTTTCTCTTACCAGGCTTTCCAGCGTGCTCGGCTTCGTTTATTCTGACCCTCCCGATATAATGATCGTTGATCTTTCCGCGGCTGCGGACATTACCGGTCCGATTATCAGGAACCTTAAAGGTGACAGCTATTTCAGTACTATCCCGATAATCGGTTTGATCAACGCCTCTGAGGTCGAATCATTCGCCTGGGATGAGTGTCAGCTTGATGATTTTATTTTCACGCCGATAAAATATGCGGAATTCTTTTCACGCCTCACCCTTTCCATCCAAAGAATCCAGAGGGTCCTGGACAACAATCCTCTGACCAGGCTGCCGGGCAATACCTCGATCCAACGCGCTGTAGAGAACGCCCTTGGGAAGCCGATGGCGGTCTGTTACATAGACATCAATCATTTCAAGCCGTATAACGATGTATACGGGTTTTCCCATGGCGATGAGGTACTGCGCATGCTTGCCAGGGTGATGTTTAATGCAGTCAAGGAATCTGGAGGAGGGTTTGCCGGCCACATCGGAGGCGACGATTTCGTTTTTATCGTACCGATTGAACAGTACGAGGCGGTCTGCAGGACTATAATCAACAACTTCAATGCGATCGCTGCGGACCTGTTCGAAGAAAGGGAAAAGTCCAACGGGTATTACATAGGAACAAACCGGAAAGGTCAGGAGGAAAAATTCCCCTTACTATCCATTGCCATTGCCGTAGTGCCGACCGCGACTCCTATATTTAATCACTATGGAAAAGTGGCTGAAACTGCGGCAGAGCTGAAAAAACTCGCCAAAAAATCTAACGAGAGCTGCTTTGTGATAGACCAGCGGAAGAAATAATATCCCCACGAATAAATGAGCTCGACATGATACAAGCCCCCAATCTTTTGGAGCCTAGAGGGGGGTGTTTGGAATGGCACTTGCCCCCCCAATGTGCTGTTGCCAATAATGTGAAAAAAGGCGCAGCGGATTGCATCTGCCATACTCTGCGATACACTTATTGGCAGAAGGAAAGGGCGTACGAAGAGGGCGAACGGGTTGATCAATAACCGAGGTGGGCTATGGCGACGGGCAAAATGAACAAACGGCATGCGCGGCTACGGGAAATGCTCCTGAAGAAAAAACGGGCAACGTGGAACGAGTTGCGCGATGAACTGTTCAGGAATATGGGGGAGGAGCTGCATAGCCAGTTCGAGATTTCCCTCGATCCGGCGGAGCAGGGACTTATCGATCTCCTCGCGGATACCGGACTGACAGTTGCCGATATTCGGCGGCAAGAGCTGACTGCGATGGATGAAGCCATGGGAAGACTGGAGCGGGGAACCTATGGCATCTGCGAGGAGTGCGGCCGTGAAATTCCGGAAGAGCGCCTCCGGGTGGTACCGTTTGCCCGCTATTGCCTTGAAGACCAGGAAAAACAGGAAGGGCCGACCTATCCACCAACTACTAAGATGTAGACGCCAGTGAGGGATAACATGCGTTATTTCTCTATCGAGAAGGAACTTGGCATTGACGCGCTGCAAATGAAAAAGAAAGCCGTGCCCCAGCCGGGACACGGCCAAGTGCTGGTGCGGATTCGGGCCGCCTCGCTCAATTACCGTGATCTGTTAGTAATAAGCGGAAGCTACTCGCGGAATCTGCCGCTGCCGCTCATTCCCCTCTCGGACGGGGCAGGAGAGGTAGTGGAAGTGGGCGCAGGCGTTAGTCATTGGCAGCCGGGTGACCGGGTGGCAGGAACCTTTTTCCAGGATTGGGATGGCGGTGGGATCAACGAAGAGACACCGAAATACGCCATGGGCGGCGCAATCGATGGTGTTCTCGCCGAGTACACTCTCTTCCGGGAAAAAGGATTAGTGAGAGTGCCGGCCAATCTCACTTTTGAGGAGGGGGCAACTCTCCCATGCGCCGCACTGACCGCCTGGCATGCCCTGCAAAGTGGGAATCTTGCCTGCGGGCAAAGTGTGCTGACCCTCGGTACCGGCGGGGTTTCCCTGTTTGCCCTCCAGTTTGCCTGTTCAGGAGGCGCGCGGGTCATTGCCACCACCGGCAGCGAGGTCAAGACGAAGCGACTGCGCGATCTGGGCGCAGATGCTGTGCTCAACTACAGAACGGAGCCGGAGTGGGAAAAAAGGGTCCTGGAATTGACCGGCAAGCGCGGGGTAGATCTGGTGGTGGAAGTTGGCGGAGCCGGCACCCTGGGGAAATCGCTCAAGGCTGTGCGTCTAGGGGGGCATATTAGCCTGATCGGGGTCCTCTCAGGGACAACCGGCGAGGTGAACCCCCTCCCGGCAGTGATGAAGAATATCCGTATTCAGGGAATCTACGTCGGGTCCAGGGAAATGTTCGAGGCGATGAACCGCGCCATCGTAATGAACGACCTCCATCCGGTCATCGATCGGGTCTTCGCCTTTGCTGAGGCAAAGGATGCCTTCCGTTACCTGCAGAGCGGCGCCCATTTTGGTAAAGTGGTTATCGCCATGTGAGAGGGTTGCGGCTGGAAAAGAGGAGCCGGGTTAGCGGGCCAGGTGTTTACCCATCGAGTTTTTCCTTTCCGGGAGGGATTTGGGATTCGCAATAAACCTTTGTCTGGCAGAGGCCGCAGCCGGGTTCCATAACCCCATAGAGTTGTCTGGCCGAGTTCCGCAATTCCCAGTGAACGTATTATGCCTGGCACTTGTCCTTGTCATGCCCCTGCCATGAGATTGCTCCCACCGGACAGCAGGGAATACAGAGTCCGCATCCACCTTCGCGGTAATAGAGGCAATTGATCCATGGATCGAGACATGCCCGCGGTGTCTGGGGAATGACCACGTCCGTAACAACGCTGCCGCAGCGATGGCAATCCCTTTCTCGGTGATAAGCCAATCATTGAGGCTGAAGGTGCCGAGACCTGCGACAAAGGCAGCGTGAGACTCCGACCAGGTCTAGGCCATATACCGGAGTCTCTTTTACCGGACGCCACATGCCGGAAAGGAGAAGGGAAACTGCCTGCGCTCCAGCATTTCTAAGTAAAGAACCAGATACATGCGCAGCAGAGCGTTAAACCGTTTACCATGGCTAAGTGTCAAAGCCCGCTCAAGCGACGGCAATTTACTCTTCCTTACGGTTGCTTTCGCGGGTTGTCCTGACGAGGGGGAGTAACCAGCAGATGACCTTTCCGGCATCTCCTTTGTCGGCGCCATAGGTTTTTCCCATGATCTCGGCGGGGGACAATGGAACTCCCCAATAATCTCCTTGAACTGGATGAAAAGCTGATCATTGGTCGCAGCAAAGTCAATCACTGGCACTTCCAAGTATGAGGGACCGCTGTCAGTGAAGTGGTTTTCGGGGCTTTCCAGTACAAAGCGGCGGATCTCGCGGATTATCTGCTCCATAATTTGCTGATTCTTTTTCCGCACTGATTTTCAGAGTGGATTTTTCCTATTGCGTATCCCGACGAAAGGGATGTAGTTGATCTGTTAACTATTTGACGAATATATTTTTACGATTGGAAATCAACAAGCCAACTACATCCCTAAGCCGTCCTCCACAGCCCCCGCTGGTTGGGTGCTTAACTCTACCACTTCTCCATAAACACAAACTCATCCTCTGACCACAAATGCTCTATATGAATTAATTTTTATGATCTTTGATAAAAAGCCGATTTTTAAGCTAATTAGCGACGCTAATAAGCAGGAAACTGAATTGCCTGCCACTGACCAGTTGAATTAAATTTATTTTTTACCGGAAAGTAGTGATCTGGCACCAAAATATTACTCTCATTAAAACACTAAATGACAGACGCCCGGAATTACCCGCAGACGCTGCATCATTCGTTCGCTGTTCTGAGCTAAACAGCATAAACTGGCAGCAGTCCGCTGCTCAGCGAAGTCATTTATCAACGCATAAAGAGATAATTCTTTTCAAAGAAATCGAATGCCCGTTTTACCCTGGCGAGAAGAATAGGCGGGTTGATAGGTTTGGGGATAAAATCAAAGAACCCTGCGTCCAAGGCCCTTAACTCCTCCTCTATGGTGGTTGTTGCCGAAATAAGTATAGTAGGGATGGCTTTTGTTTCAGGCAGATTTTTCAAAGAATTTATCAATTTGTAGCCGTCAAGTTTTGGCATCTCTTTGTCGGTCAGTATTACGTGGGGCTTTTTGCTTAACGCTTCCTTATATGCCTCCATACCGTCAATGGCTGTATAAACCAAATAATCTTTGCCTAATATTTTGGAAATCGTTTCTAAAATTAGTTTGTCATCGTCAACAACAAGAACCGTTTTTCGTGAAGCCTCACTAATATTCGTGCCAAAATAATTTCTGCAGATCGCCTCGTTTATTTCTTTACATGTCGCAACAAATGGAACGATCGACAGATTGTTATTTGCAGCAATGTTGCCAACAACTTTTGAATTTGTAGGATCGGCCATCGCTAACGCAAGTTTGTTTCCCTCGCGTTTCAACGGGAACAGAAGATGTTGCAGAGCTACCTCGGCAGGGATAATCCCGAGCACCTGAGGAGAAAAAGAACCACCGGCGAAATTGGAAATCATTTTACAATTGTATTGCCGGGCAAGGGCATAAGCCAACTCCTCCCCCGTTACCAATCCCATCTCCTCCAGGACAGTGCCGAATCTCTTGTTCAGGTTTTTGGATATAGCGATTACTCTTTCAACTGTTTTCAAGGATAACAGATTTTGCTCGACAAATATTTCACCAAGTTTTCTTCGCTCGTTCATGTTTACCTCAACATAATTAATAACCATTTCATGGCGCAAGAAACCATTACCTCGACACATTACCGGCAAAACGGGAGAGAGCATTGTGCGTGCGGGGTTAAGATTGGTTCAATTCGCACAACGTGCCGAGTTCAAACAGTCAACTAGATATATAAATACTCCCGAACCATTGACAAGTCAAGTAGGGACCGGGGACTTGTGGATGGCTTATTTCCCTTCCATTTTTCTGCCGGCTGAGGTTTAATGCCCAAATGGAGCGCCTGAATCTTTGTTATACGCCACGGTTCGACCAGACCGCTATCGACTTGAATCTGCATGTTCTTTTGGTTAACGGTGTACTGTCGGACTGGGATCTCGAACGGCGGATCGACACACTCGCGGAAAGATTCCGTATTTATACGGCATGCTATCCACACGGTTTGTGGGCACCGGGAGTTGTCATTACCCCGGAAATGCGCAACCTGACAGAGTGCTACCTGCCAATGGACGAAATACGCAGCGCCATCGTCCGTTTATTTGCCGTTGCACTCAGGTTCTCTCCCTTTCTTGGTGCCTCGGCAATTCACAACGCAGCCGGCTGGCTTGATATCCTGCAAGGGCTGCAGCCGCTTATAAGCTCCCCGGCCCCGGCCTACCTACTGCGGCGTTTGATGGTGGATGAAGGCTTTCGCTGCCAGTTTATTTTTGCCAATTTTCTGCCGTCTCGCTATGGCGGAGGATTTGGCCGCTATCCGGGACAGAAGATGCTTTTGCGGAAATGGCTCGCGGAAAACCGATCTCAACTTAGCAGTGGGGTGAGTTGTCTTGACGTCGCCTGTGGAAGCGGAGAAGGGACCTACGAATTGGCATTACTTCTCATGGAGGAAGGTTTCCCGGTTGAATCAATTAATGTCCGCGGGACCACCCTAGAACCGCTCGAACTGTTCGCGGCCGCCCATTGCAGCTTTCCCCACGATCCGCGGAGAACGGGGGCATATCGCCGGCAAACCGTTCCACTCCGGGAATGCGGCGCTACTGAAAAAATCCGATTCACCCTGGAAGACCTCACAGGGTCATTTCCCAATAAGGTGGATGAGTACGATATAATCTTGTGCAACGGCCTCCTGGGAGGTCCACTTCTCCATGAACCACGGGCCCTGCTGGAAACGGTGCGGAGGCTTGCTGGGCGGCTAAGGAAAGAGGGGATTTTGCTGGCGGCTAGCCGCTTCCATGGCGGATGGAAGAAACTAATGCCCGACGAAGTGTTGGGGGGCATATTCAGCACGTGCGGATTACGTTGTCTTCCGATTGCGGAAGGGGTGGTGGGAGTGAGAGGGTAAAATGTGAGGAAGAAAAGGGGAACAATGCCGATTTCTATTATACCAAAATCGGCGTTCCCAGTCTCCAGACTCAAATTCCTTCTTCTAAAAACGGATAAGGATTCCGCCCCAGGAGAGCCCCCCGCCGAACCCCATTACAAGGACCAACTCCCCCGGCTTGATGACGCCATTTCGCAGGTTCTCATCTAAAACGAGGCCAACTGAAGCCGCGGCAGTGTTGCCGTAACGGTCGAGATTCAGGAGGAATTTCTCCTTGGCGATGCCGGTCTTTTTTACGATGAAATCTATTATGCGGACATTTGCCTGGTGGGGGATAATATGGTCGAACTGGTCCGGCTTTATCCCTTCATTAGCGGCCAATTCCTCGATTATCTGGGGAATCACGTCGGTTGCGAAGATATAGACCCTTTTCCCCTCCATCTTGAAGGTATTCTCCCGCAACGTAATGGTCTCAGCTGTGATAGGTTTGCGCGAACCGGATGACGGCACCTGAATGAGATCCCATCCTTTGCCGTCGCTTTTAATAACGCTCTGCAAAATCCCTATTTTCTTCGTGGTAGCTCCCAAAACTGCCGCCCCGGCTCCGTCACCAAAAAGCGGGCAGGTGGTCTGGTCTTGGAAATCGAGAATTTTGGAATAAGTGTCGGCGCCAATGACCATGATTTTTTTGTATTTGCCTGATCTGATGAAATTGTCAGCAATCTCCAAGGCATAGACAAAACTGCTGCAGACGGCGTTCATGTCGAAAGCGAAGGCATTCACGGCGCCGATATTTTTTTGTACCATGCAGGCGGTGGATGGGAGGATCATGTCGGCTGTTGAGGTACCGATGATTATGCAATCTAGTTCCGCCGGGTCGATATTCCCTGATTCCAGTGTTTTTCTGGCGGCAACCGTCGCAAGGTCCGAGGTGGATTCATTGGGGGCGGCAAAGCGCCGCTCACGCATGCCGGTTCGGGAGAAAATCCAGTTGTCTGCATCATCAACCAGATAATTGAAAAAATCGTTCGGAACAATCCTATCGGGAAGTGCTGAGCCGGTTGCCAGTATCTGGGAAAAGATCATCGACGTTACCTCAACTATAACATTTGCGACACTGGCAATATTTCTTGCCGATAAAAAATAACCTCAAAGAAGGCATTTTAATTAAGTCTTTATCGCATATCTTCCGGGTATTTGTCAAATCATTATTCCCCTTTCTTTTTCCCCACCGCTGCGTCGATCCAGCTGTAAAACCAGAACCCACCCAACATTGCGAGCAGCACCCTGACGACTGGGCCGCCAGGGTGCAAACGCTCAAGAATTTTTGTCGTGTTAGAAAAACCACTTCCCTGTGCGGAATAAATAAGCGGCAGCAGTTGTTGCAGGGCCAGACAGATGATGATGAGCAACAGAATATTTACACATACGAAAAGTATCACCCCTTTTACCCGGTCATCTTTATAAAACTGGCCTAACCCGGGAAAAATCAAAGCGGAAAGAAGGGCAGCCTTGATATGAATTTTCATTTTTGATCTCCTGGATTTGAATAAGTCGCCGGAAAATTGTTTCAATTTATTAAGCCATAACCGCCTTCGGAATATTTGTCAAGAGGTAGAAACCAAAGCGACCAAAAACCCTTGAGTAATGGATGTATTTCCCCATAGTTGACAGTCTGGTGGAAAGCAGATAATATCTACAGAATTCTCCAGTAAAGAGGTATGCATTTGAAGACTAAAACATTTTACTCCTGTCAGAACTGCGGCTACCAATCTGCGAAATGGCTGGGGAAATGTCCCGATTGCAATTCATGGAACACTCTGGCCGAAGAAATAGCGCTGAAAACCGGACAGTCAACAGTGATGGCCTTTCCGGAAACCGCTCCCCTACCTATCAATGAGGTTACCGGCGAAACGGAAGAGAGGCTTTCCTGCGGCATCTCCGAGTTTGACCGCGTACTCGGCGGCGGACTCGTGGCCGGTTCGCTCGTCCTGATCGGCGGTGACCCTGGGATAGGCAAGTCGACGCTGTTGCTCCAGGCGACAAACCATCTGGCAAAAACCATAGGGAGCGTTCTCTATGTGTCGGGCGAAGAATCGGTACAACAGGTTAGATTACGCGGTTCCAGGATGGGAGTATGCGCTACTGAGCTTTTTATTCTGATGGAAACTTCCCTGGAGAAAATTGTCACACATGTCCATCGTCTGAAGCCGAAAGCGCTGGTGGTTGATTCCATTCAGACGATGTTTACATCTGCCCTCGAGTCGGCGCCTGGAAGTGTCAGCCAGGTCCGCGAAACAGCCGGTCGCTTTATGATGCTGGCCAAGGGGAGCGGCATTCCGGTCTTTCTGGTCGGGCATGTAACCAAAGACGGGTCTATTGCCGGGCCGCGCGTGCTGGAGCATATGGTCGATACTGTCCTTTATTTCGAAGGGGATGCAAGCCATCCCTTCAGGATTCTCAGAGCTGTTAAGAACCGCTTTGGTTCCACAAATGAGATAGGAGTATTCGAGATGAAAGAGGCTGGGCTCTGCGAGGTGAAGAACCCCTCCGAGCTGTTTCTTTCGGAGCGACCCCTTGGGGTCTCCGGTTCGGTAGTGGTGGCAACCTTGGAAGGGAGCCGGCCGCTTCTGGTCGAACTTCAAGCTTTGGTCAGCGCTTCACCTCTGGGGATGCCCCGGCGCACAACCATAGGTGTTGATCATAACCGCCTGGCGCTTCTGGTTGCCGTACTGGAGAAGAAAGTCGGTCTTAATCTTTCCGGGCATGATATATTCATGAATGTTGCCGGAGGGGTCAAACTTAATGAGCCGGCGGCCGATTTGGGAATGGTGGTCGCCGTGGCGTCCAGCCATCTTGACAAGACCGTTGACCCCCAGACTCTTCTTCTGGGTGAGGTGGGACTAGCTGGTGAAGTGCGGGGCATAACCCAAGCGGAAATGCGCGTCAGGGAGGCGGCGAAGCTTGGTTTCAGTTGCTGTCTGCTCCCTGGCGGAAATCTAAAACAGGTGAAAGTAAAAGGGATGGAATTGATAGGTGTCAGGACAGTGGAGGAAGCGTTGGAGAAACTAATGTAGCTAAACAAAGGCAAAGTTCGAGAAATTTTACTTTACTTCATAAGTAAATTTCCTTAGTATAATATAGATTTATTGAAGCGGGGAGAGGCTTATGGATACGGAAAAACAGGAGTATTTCAGGGGTATTTTACAGGAAGAAATGAGGGTGCTCCTTGAAGAAGCTGGTAAGACTGTGTCGGAAATGACATCGGACAATACCAATTTTCCCGATCCGAATGACAGGGCCACACAGGAGTCCGACAGGAGTTTTGAGTTGCGCATTCGGGACCGGGAGCGCAAGCTCATCAACAAGATCAAAGAGGCTTTGGAAAGGATTGATAACGGCACATTCGGCATTTGCGAAATGTGTGAAGAAGATATCAGCGAAGCCAGGCTTAAAGCTAGACCTGTGACGACACTTTGCATAGACTGTAAAATTGAACAAGAGAAAAAAGAAAAGCTGCGCTAACCCCCGAATGTTGATCAGGTAATCCTTTTTTGTAATTGATCAAGTCGCAGCTGACTTATATGGCTGGTCATAAAAATAAAAACATGTGCGTTATCTGGTCCCACATGTCTCTTATTCCTTAGTTCCTCCCCTTATGACCACAGTTATTCCCACCACCCCCAACCGTTATCCAAAGATGTGCGCATTTACTACCTTCGGATCTCTATAATGATCAGGTTTTTCAACGGATTTGCGCGGTATTTCCTGTCTGTTATAATGATGAATGATCGGCTGATAATCATGCCGACACGTGCCGGCGATAAGAATCCGGCGTGGGCAAAGGAGTCTCGCGCATGAACCAGCAATCAAATCTGGCTGAAGTTGCTAAGCTCAAGGATCTGGTGGATGAGTTAAGCACAGCAAATGAAAACCTGCGGGCACAAGTTGCGCAATATCGTAACTCCGCACTGGCCATGTTGCAGAGTGAACAATTGCTTCTGGCGTTTGTCAGCAAGATCCCAGTAGGAATTTTTGCTGCGGATGCAAATGGCAACTTCCTCTTAGTTAACGAGGTGTGGAGCGAAATTGCCGGAATCTCCCCAGAACAAGCCCTCGGCAAAGGCTGGATCGATGCCGTTCACCCGGACGACCGAGAAAGTGTTTTCAAGGCATGGCAGACTGCCGCCGAGAGAAAGCATGAATTCTCCTATGAGTGTTGTTTCAGGACTCAAACCGGCAAAACCAGGTGGATCCTTTGCCGTGCGCAGGCGAACCTGAGTGAAGGCGGGGTCATTGAGGGGTATTTTGGGACGATAATCGACATCACCGAGCGTAAGAGCTACGAAGAGGAGGTCCGCAGGCTGAACACCGAACTTGAGCAACGCGTACGCCAAAGGACCATACAGTTGAGCGTCTTAAGTGAGGAAAACGATAAAAAACTCAAGGAACTCTCTCTTCTCTACCGGCTCAGCAATACCATGCTCTCCACTATTCAGCTCAACAAGCTGATCCATCTGATCCTGACCGCACTTACCTCTGGAGAGAAACCGTTCTTTGACCGCGCCATGCTATTTCTGCTCAATGAGCGGGCTGGGGTCATGCAGGGGATGCTCGGCGTTACCCGGGAAACCTCTCAAGGCTTGATAAGCACAGCGGCAGAAGTGGGGGAGATCCTCTCGGGCCGCTGGGACCTGGCCGAGGAAGACATGGTCCGGCAACGTGAGTCAGCATTCAGCCGCAAGGTGAAGGGAATTAGGCTGGAGCTGAACGGAGAGGAAAACGTTTCTTCCCGGTCGGTACTAGAGAAGAGGTTGATCTTTGTACCTGATGTCACCAAAGAAAAAAGGGTGGATCAGCATATCATCAACGAGCTTGGCATCACATCCTTCGCAACTGCGCCACTTATAGCTAAGGAACAGGTCGTCGGAGTGGTAGTGGTGGATAACTCCCTTTCGGAGAGGCCCATAAGCGAGGATGATCTTCGTTTTTTGCAGCTCTTCACCAATCAGGCCGGGATGGCCATAGAAAACTCCATGCTCTATAACCGGATAGAGGATACCAATCGCAGCCTGCGGGAAGCCCAGGAACGGCTTATTCAGGGAGAGCGGTTGGCAACAATCGGGGAAATGGCTGCGGGTATCGCCCATGAGTTGAAGAATCCGCTTGTTTCCATAGGTGGATTTGCCAGGCGTTTGCAGAACAAGCTTCTTTCGGGTTCCATGGAACGGGAATATGCCGAGACGATTGTCCATGAAGTGCGGCGGTTGGAAAAAATGCTTACGGAAATTCTAGCCTTCTCGAAAAAGACGACAATCTGCTACACTCAATGCGATATCAAAGATATTGTCGAAGATGCCCTTGCCATTGTTGCTCCGACCCTGGAGGAGAGCCGGATCAAGGTAATCAAACATTCATTACAGGAAATCTTTTCTTTTTTCGGGGATTGTCAGCAATTGAAGCAGGTGTTTCTCAATCTGTTTTGGAATGCCCAGGAAGCCATGAAAATCGGCGGACAACTGGAAATAACCGTCTCTGCAACAAGACTTAACGGGCGCAAGGCAGTGTCGGTAAAGGTAGCCGACACGGGGGGAGGTATTAAACCGGAGGTCCTCCACAATATATTTAATCCATTCTACACCACTAAAGAAACGGGAACCGGCTTGGGACTTCCCATCGCCAACCGGATTGTCACGAACCATGGCGGCAAGATCCGGGTGAATAACCATTTTGGTATTGGGGCCGAGTTTAATGTAATTCTCCCGATGAATGACTGATTTTTTTCCCTTTCCAAGCACCTCGGTTTCCTGTATATATATTACACTACTATCGCTAAATTGAACAGGCCATGGGGATGTAGCTCAGCTGGGAGAGCGATGCGTTCGCAACGCATAGGTCGACGGTTCGATCCCGTTCATCTCCACCAATTAAAACAAGGGGTTAGGCAATTGAGCCAAGCCCTTTTAATTACCACCGTGATACTTTCCGTGATACTTTTCCCACCTATTGCTGTTTTTTCCATAGATGATTGAATGTCCTCATTATCGCACAACCGAATAGATATTGGTCCTCAACATTCCCAAATGATCAGTTTAAATACACACCCATCTTCTAATCATAAGAAGAGCACCCATCCTTCGATTCAATTTTGGGAGTAAAAAAATATCATCCAACAACGTTTCCATTGGATGGGAACCTTCGGCTGTCGGCCAGGAAATGAGAAAAAGTGGCCATCAATGTTGCCGAAGATGGGGTGTTGATAGCGGTGTAATGAAATGATCAGAATGAATATTTTTTCGTTCTGTGAAACGTGGGGTGATTTAGGGAGAGTGTTGCAGACGGATAATTTTCCCGGTCGCTGTCAATCATTAGTCACTTTGAGTCTATTCATAATATTGATCTTGAGCAGCTCCAAAAGAACACTCTTGTGAGCCTCTACCTCCAAAATGAGGGGGGAAATTGATTTTTGGACTTTTGAGAAGAACAGCGCAGCGATTATAATGCAACTTGAAAAGATGACTATCCAGAGGAGGTTCTTAATTGTTACTACGCATAGTATCATAACAATAAGCACCGAAAACCACCATATGCGATGTGTGTCCAGCCGCTCCTTTTTCTTTTTGACACAATCTAGTGATTCGAACATCTCGGCAATAGCAGCCTCAATATCGTCCGGATTCTTGACCCGCTCCATCATCTGAAACGGCCACCGATAATCAACAGGTGCCTGGTCAGCGCTGCCAAGCGTTGTTTTTAGAAATTCAGCCACTTCCAATTTGCTTTTGATTTGCCTATTCATACGTCGAACCTCCCCTCTCAGGCTACGAACCGCAAGAATTTCTCCATCTGTTCCTTGTCTACCCCAGGAGTACCCTCAAATAATTCATAAAGATAACGATAGGTTTCCAGTTTTTTTGCCGGGGAAATATTCAGGTTTCTTATCTGCAGATATTCTTCCACAGCCTCCACCACACCTTCATACAAGTCCTTGTCGATCATGACTGAACCTCTATTTTTCATCATGGGACCTTCACCCGTCATGAGCCATTCTAGATTTATGTCGGCAGTGTGAGCTATGGCGATTAAAGCGAGTCGAGTCGGCTCACTCTTCCCAGCCAAATACTGGTGCATTACCGTAGCAGAAAAGCCGCACTGCAAGGCAAAGGCGCGGGCGCTTCCTTTCCCTATGGCTAATTTAAGCCTTTCCGGAAAACTCCCAATTTCTTCGGTCAAGTTCAATATGTCCAAATGGCACCTACTGAAAATTATTTATCGCATTCTAAATAACAAATTATTACTTGACAATGTTCGTAATAACGTTTATTTGTAGCAATATGTTCCGTATGCTAACAAGAAATAAAGAATTTGTAAAGAAAAAAAGAGCAAGGGGAACAATAACGAAAATACACGGAGAAAACTATGCCAGAAAAAATGGACAGATTGATGAGCGCTCGTGAAGTCGGGTTGATCCTAGACAAGGGCCGGACGACATTGTATCGCATGGCTCTGAGTGGTGAACTTTGCCCTCGTAAAGTTCGGGGGCGATTGGGGTACTTGAAATCCGAGGTGCAGCAATATCTTATATCGCTGCCTGTTGTTGGCCCTAAATCCAAAGTTGCTGTGGAAGAGAGATAAATGCCCGCAGCCGGCGAAATATATAACCCCTTTCGCATTTTCCGCGGCAGCTTCATTCCAAATTCGGTACTAAGATGCCGAGAGTTGTCCGCAACGTCAAAACTGGTTTTCGGCAGACTTTGCCAGTATTCAGGAGAAAACGGGCAAGTATTCCCGAGTTACAACACACTTGGGAACGAAGTGGGTGTGGGAAGGCGGCAAACCATCAGGGCGGTCAGAGAATTGGAGGATTTCGGTCTGATCCGGGCAATCCCCCGTCAGCGGAGCGACAGAAGCCCCTCTTCCAATGCTTACGTTTTCCTGTGGCACAGAATATTTTTTGACGAGGCATTTTCGTCTCCTAGTGTCAAAAATGACACTAGGGGTAGTGACACAAAAGACACTACCCAGCAATGTCACTCACGACACCAGATAGTGTCTGGAATGACACCTAAAGAGAATCAATCAAGAGATGAAAATTTTGAAAAGACAACAACAGGGAAAGTCCATTTGTTGTTGTCTGGAACTCCTCTGTCGAAAATCTCCGTCCAAGAGTTGCAACGTTTGGAGAAACGGCACGGTCTTGAAAAGTTATCGCAGGCCGCCGATATTGCAGCCGAAACGTGGCGGCGAAATCGGCAAGAAAAGTATAACCCTGGCGGTTATCTGAACTCCCTGTGCAGTTCTTTAATGCTGCCTGACTGGTATGTACCCCTCTCAGAGCGAACGGCGCTGGCACAAGCGTTACATGAGCGCAAGACGTCAATCGAAGTCAAAAAAAAAGCTCAGAAAGCGCACGAGGAAAAGCAAGATTCGGCGAAAAATGTTTTGTGGGAATCGTTATCGGAGGATCAGCGCGCGGAGTTCCGATCAGCGGCACACGCAGGCCTGCCAGCAGGCTTCCTGCCGTCTATGGCAGTGATCGCAATGGCCAAGCAACTTGCCTGGGAGGAAAAGCAATCTTCCACCCACGATTGAGTCGGTTGATCAAATATAACAGTCCGCGATTGTCAAAACTGGTTACTGAGGCGCTGAGGCAAATTATGTGCAGTTATTAGTGCACTGGCAAGATCCGAAAACAGAAAGGATGGTCAAAATAATTGCAGTGTGTCCACGAAATGCCGTCCATTTAAGTCCTTTTTTCGTAAACAGCTTAATCCCATAATACGCTGAATTGTCAAGTGAATTTCATTCATTTTCGACAGACCAAAACAGTTTAAATGAATAAGTTGCAAGCTTATCCATGTTGTATATTTCATGCTAGGAGGTAACGATATGAAGCACAGATGGCCGCGTTCGCTGCACTGTCAGGTTGAGGCAGTTTTCCACTGCATTAGGGGGATCGGCGATGCGAAAGATGAAAATCTGCAAGGCATTCGCTCGTTTGGATCTTGGCGCGTTTACAAGTACGAAGCTCATCAGTTTGCCGATTGGTTGATCCAACAGGGGATTGTCAGCATACTCGATGCCGAGCTGGTAGTTGGCGCCATGGCCGTATATTTCCGTGAAAAACTAAACTTCTATGCCGCGAAAAAAAGATCGAGGCAGACCTTTGAAACAACACTTGCAGGGATGGGTAAATTCGCATATGCCATTAATCAATATATTCAAAAACATGAACTTGATTCCACCCCTCTAGATATTGAGTCACTAAGGAAGCAATTTTATAACTTGTCTAAAAAACTTTTGCCTGCATCAAGCAGGAGCTTCGACAACCGGGCTTTTCCTGACCCAATAAGACTCATCCAAGAAATCAAAGATCCCATTTATCAACTTCAAGCGATGCTTCAGTACGAAGGTGGCTTTCGGTGCGAAGGCGTGGGAGCTCCACGCCAACGGCGTCTGAAAAACCCACTGACAGGCAAAGCACTCCAGGGAATTTGGCCTGATCCCGTCACGGAAATGCCCGTTGGCCGTGTAGTAGTTGCCGAAAAAGGGGGCAAGGAAACTTGTCACCTTATCTCATTGCAGACCTATCGGCGCCTGGAAAGTTTCATTCACGATAACGGTAAACTGGAGAGTGATTACTACGGTTACATCGAAGCTATCAACAATGCCGCGAAAGAAACAGGCCAGTTTGTAGCTGGAAGAGGTAGCCATGGCCTGAAACATAATTTTGCCGAAGAAAGATCGCTCGAGTGCGTCCGTCATGGGCTGACTCATGAACAATCTTCACAACAGACGTCAATAGAGATGGCTCACTTTCGGCTCAACGAAACGATAGTTTATACCCGGGGACATAAATAATGATTGAGATTATTGAATTTCTAACAGGTCTTATTGAGAAGGAACGAAAGCGCGTATGGTCATGGGTAGGATCTTTGCCGGAAGAGCAGTTAGTCGCTGTCTTCCAAGATGGAGTAAAAAAAGCTTACCAGCTTAAGAGCGAGCATCCTGAAGTACAGGGCAGAATCATTAAGTACTCTGCTTTCATCCTAGCGGCAAGATCTGCCGGCTGGGACTCGTTGAAAGGTAAAGGCTATCGGATTGCCGAAAAAAAACAATTTACAGATTTCAGTGAAATCCGGAAAGCAAAGGCTGCATCGATAATCAGGAAAGGCCGGAATCCGATATTGCGTAAAAAACTTTTGGCATATTGGGGTGAGGTAAGGCAATTAAAGCTGGAAGGGATAGGATTTCGGCCGATTTCAGATTATCTATTGAAAAATCGCAAGATTAAAGCCTCTGCATCTTACCTCGCAAAATTGTGGCAAGAAGTTGAACTAACATGATATAGAAAAAAGTATTTTGTCCCGTAGACTCCTGCTGTGCCTACAAAACCCCAACTCCATTGGGTGTCAAGTTTTTGGATGTTTTTTGAAACGGAAATGAAACTAAGCATATAAAACCAGGAATGAGGAGGATAAGACAATGAACATCGGGAGAAAAGAAGAACTTGCAGAAGTGCGTTTAACCGAAATACGTAATTTCCTGCGAACATATTGGAATGAAGGTAACTTTTCCGCCATGGACATGGAGAGCTATTTAAAAGTTACAAAAGAAAAAACTGTTGAATTGCTTGATGCACTTATCAATAAGGAATGGGTAGGAAAAGATGAAAATGAAAGATATTTCCCAACAAATAATGCAGGGTCTTTAATCATGGCCAAGGCTTTTAAACGTATCTCAAGGGATAAGGCGCAACAGTCCTATAATGATTTCATAAACCGTGTTGAGGAGGTAAATAACAATCCATATTATCTCTATTATGTAAGGAAAGTAATACTCTTTGGCAGCTTTCTAACTGATTCCGAGGAAGTTAGCGATATAGATCTTGCAATCGAACTTTTGCACAAGGATATGGGTAAAGGGGTAGATCTAGTACAAGTTATAATGAAACGTGCTGCTGTAAGCGGAAAGGAATTTTCTTCTATTATTGATAAATTGGATTTTGCATATCAAGAAGTACGGTTATTTTTGAAAAATAAATCGAGGGTAATAAGTTTTCATCCGATCAAAGAACTGGCAATCATGAAATGCCCAACCCGTATTGTTTTTGAATGTGTTGACCGCCCACGGATCAAAATCACACATATCAACCATGCGAACAAAAAAGTATAACATTTCTGTGTCACAAACTGACTGCTTATCGGTTACTTCAAGGCGAAGAAAGCCAGCGTTAGCCAATAATTAGAAAATATTAGTGATTTGAAAAGTATAAACCGAATACCTTGATTTCTTTTTGCCGACAGCATAATTGGGGAGCATTATCTGAATTTCATCTAGTTACAACTGCTAACAGGAAATGGTAGCTTGTTCTGCGAAATCCACGGGTAAATGAACCTCTCATCCTGTTATGATCTCTGCTGTTCTTTGCCGAATTTCTCCAAGTCCTTGCACATTTCGTCCATTAAGAATAGTAATCTTTTCCTGAATTCTGGTCTTGTCGCCGCAATGCCTTTGAATCTACCGCCCGCTTTAAGATACGCATCCTTTTTTTGAAAGAGTTATGATTCTTCTTATTTTTCTCCAATCACCTGCTCATCTGGAACATATTCCATTAAATGCTCAACTTGACATTTGAAATGCCGGCAGAGCTTGTCGATATTGTCCGTCGTTGTGTTGTAGCCCCTCTGGCCTGCAATCCGGGACAAAGTTGTCCGATGAATCCCCGTAGCACGAGCAATTTCATCGAGCGCAATCCTGCGCCCCTCCGTAAATTCCCTATCTATTATCATTTCGCGAAGGCGAAAACGAATCATGTTTCTCTCTGAGTCGTAAACCGATTTTGTGTGTAGCATACACTAATTTTCTTGTGGTGTCATGAATTTAGCATATATGTTGTTTATGTGAATAAATGTGATTGACATGCACAATCGTGATTGTTATGATGGGTTTGGCCAAAATAGTCGCACAAATGGTGATTGATCTAAGCGATTGGATAGTTTTCTACCGAAGTAACAAGATCAAAAAGTTTAAATTTCTTTGGATCGGAAGGGGGATCAATATGGCAAAGCTTAGAACCACTGTAAATCGCATTACCGAACAAATTGAAATGGACCGTAAGCGGCTGACCCGGTGGATCTTCTGGTTAGGTCTGCCCGCGGTTACCGCTGCCTCCGTCATGTATCCGGACGGCATCTTGACATGGGTACTGGCCTGGCTTGTATGTTTCCCGTTAGCAAGACGGACCGGCTCTTCGATCATGCTGGCAGGAGCAGCTGGGGAGGACCGGGCGCTATCTGTACTTTCCGGGCTGCCGGAGGAGTATATCCTGTTCAACCAAATCCAGCTCCCTGACGGCAGGTCGAGCACCGGTTTCAGGGAGGCAGATTTTGTGGTTGTGGGCCCTAACGGGGTATTCATCATCGAGAATAAGTCGTATCGGGGATGGATCAAGGGTAACGGAAACTCCGCAGAATGGGAGCTCCACAAGACCGGCCGGCGGGGCACAAAGTACATCAAGGCCTGCCGCAACCCGGTTCCACAGGTGCGAGTGTATGTTTCGCTTTTGCGCGCGATGTTCGCTGGCCGCGGCATAAGGGCGTGGATCACTCCCCTGGTTTCTCTTTCCGAAAACAACTATCTGGGGTGGATCACCTCTGAAAAGGTTAAGGTGGTACGGTTGGATGATCTCCTTGATACCATCCTCGGGAACCAGGGGAGATTGCCTAGGGAGGAAATGGAAGGGGTGCTCGGTCTCCTGGAGGAACTGCGCGCCGGCGCGTTTAAGGAGATGAGCAAGGCGGAAGGAATGGGGATCTTCCAAACAGCACAGGAGGGCCACACCTCATGATCGAGCTCGAATGGATCCACATGGAGGATCGCAACTCTCACAGTAAAGCTTTCTATCAGCTTTTCCTCTACGAAAAGGACGGAGGGGGCTACGTGGTAGAAAAGAGATCCGGCGCTATGGGCAGGGTTCTTGACAGCCGTATTTGGGAGAAACCCTCCATGGAGGAAGCTGAAAAAATGTTCATCTCTATCGTGATGAGAAAAACGGACCCGACTAGGAAATCGCCACGTCATTACCGGGTCGTTCTTGGTGTCTTTAATCATTTTTAAGGGATTGAAAGGTGGACGGGCATGTTCGAAATGTTATTTGTGTCCGGTTTCCTGGCGCTCTTTATATGGGGGATGATTTACTTCGACTCCCGCAATAAAAAGAGCAGGGAAATGTATCGTCCTGGCATCACGAAAACGGAAACCGCCAAGGATTCAGCCAATACGATGGCCGGATTAAGGCATGACATGAAGTTTCTCAGAGAATGTTTTGGTGAAGAGCTGAAGGGGCTCGAGCGGAGGTTGTGCCTGAAACTTGCCATCATAATCGAGGCTGCCATCTGTGTTTTCGTCTTGTTTCTTAAATGCTGTAAGTAATTTGCCGGTGCGGCGACAATGGTAAGTGCTCCCGAAAAGGGCTACAGCTCCTGGCGCCGCGAAGGGCTCGGATCAAATGAAGGAAAGAGTTGTTCGTGGTCGAGGGCGGTTTTCCCGCCTGAATTAAAATTAAAAAGGAGATGAGCCATGGGGAAGGCTTTCATAAGAGTATTGGCGGTTCTCGTTCTCTGCGGAACTATATCGGGATGCGCGGGAAGGCTTAATGTAGGCTCGGGCCGGATGTTTGTCCAAGCAGCTAATCCCGAGATGGACAAATGTGCACTTGTCTATATTTACCGTAAAGACGCATTCCTTACGCAAGGTCTTGTTGATTTCCCACCTTACCTGGTTGAAAAAATCGCTCCAAACTCAAAGGACCGGTATCCCGTTATTATACTGGGTAACAAGATGTACCGTCCGATGCTTTTTGAGCCGGGCGAGGTGACGTTTTCTGTAAGGCTGGGGGGGAGCGAGACGGTTCTCCTCAAGGCTGGTGAGACCCGCTGCATTGAGGCGTCCCGATCATTTCGGGGGGTCGATTTCATCGGTGTAAGCGAAATCCCGCTCAGTAAATGCTTCAAGAATATGGATGGGCTGCAGCTGGCGATGACCATCACCGAGATAAGAAGGAGCCATGGACTCACGCCACTAATGCAGCTGAGCTTCAAGGACCTGGAGCTGGGGCCTTATCTTCCTCCGGTGAAGTGACGTGTTCTACCATATCAAATTGATACGGAGAATAAAGAGGGGATCTTACGAAAGCAAAAAGGATAATAAGGTGTCTTACAGTGAACGAAGGGCGGAAAAGATACTGCTCGTCGCTGCGTTTTCAGAATTCGTATTCAGGGGGAACCTAGTCAGACAGGAGCCTCCCCGATGCTGCAACGTGACGGTCGATCTCATCGCTAACGCCATGCAGGTATATTACAGGGAGATAACGGTCGGGGGGGAAACCGTCAATCTTCTTGAACCGCTATGCCCTGTCTGCGGCAGGCGGATCACGGCGGTGTATTCAATTATCCAATAGTGTTAGTCCCGACACTCGCGTCGCCAGGCCGACGTTAGTATTCAAGGCAGCCATAAGTTTGTCTTTGTTGCCGCCGATACAGGGAGCAATGAATCCTTATGGACGGTTACAAATATAAATCACTGCTGACATCGGGAGCGGGATGCGCGGCTGGCGGTACGGCTGCGGGCCCAGGGCATAGATTTAGTCAGATAAGAGCGAAAAGGGGGAACAGATATGGAGAATCCGTCTGTCAACGATTGGGATCAGGAAAAGAAACAGATGTTGAAACGCGATTACCGCGTTGTTTGTTTTTGCGTTGCGGTAGCGCTCGTCCTACTTCCCTTAGCGTACTTCATCTCGTACCGCTTTGAGGATAAGGATATTGTCCTGGGAAGCTCCTTCGTATATATCGTGTCGATCGCGGCCGTAATGTTTGCAGCAGCTTTATATAAAGACACACGGGATTTCGGAAGAGAGTTGTCCCATCCAGCTACGAGCAAAGGATACGAAGAACTGCTGGACCTAAGCCGCAGGTACCCCATCGCAGGCGCCCAATGCTGTGCGGCGGTGGTAGAGCTACTGGCGCGCCAGGGTCTCCTGAGTGGTTGGCAGGTTCGCTGGCTTGTCGATGCTCTTCACGAAATAGGAGATAGAGAACGCGTGGAATCGCTGAAGGAAGACTTTGTACAACAGAATCTTGAGAATGGAAAGAAGCTTGCTGAAATGAATCCATATCCGTGATTCAAATTTTGAGGCGAATTAAGTTATGCCACTAAAATCAAAATAATAACTGCACCCAAGCAGGCCGCCTTTTCCTGCCAGGCCAGTAATTATCCGGGCATAGAAAATTTGACATTTTTCACGTGCGGTGGTAAATATTACAGCAATTGCACATCCACATTTTTTCGATGTCGGGAGAAAACTGTCTGAACATCTGCATCGGAAACCGTAATATACGGAGGAGCGGGAATGCCCCGAATTCTTGTGCCCCCGTCAAGGGCATTTTCCGTTAGCGACAGTTTCTCCCAAGGGATTGGTGAGCCTGAAATCACCCAACCGAGGTGGGGTCAAGGACCTCCCCCCTGCGCGATTGTAAGCCGGACTGGATACCACTAAACGTGGCCGAGTGGGAAAAAGCCCCAACTCAGGCGCCCTTTGCAAAGGTGTTACCGTTCAGCAAAATCGAGGACCTGCTTGCGTAGAATGCCGTAGAGCCCATTCAAGCGAGCAAAGTCGTACCGGATACCACTAAATGTGGCTGCGTGGGAAAGCCCCGATGCACGGCACCCCCGTCAAGGGTGTTCTCCGGTAGCGCAAAAAAATAAAGGCACTTCAAAGTTTTAAACGGATCTGCACCGTAAAAAATGCACGTCATCTCAACACACCCAGGCCGGATCAATTCGGCTAGAAGTTATCAAATCTCGAGGCCTACCCTGAAGGTGCGACAACAAGACACCAAATCGGGAATGAACTCGTATTTACTCCTATTCCACCATCGCTTTGTTGGGATGGATAGAGGTCTGATTCGTTTTTGTGAAGCAGACAGCGGAGTTTAAAGACACTAAAAAGCTCTCTAACGGTTCAATGCCGTGAGGGCTTTTTTTGTGCCGAAAGTGGACTATTAGGGCATAACCCATGCGACTTTCGGTCAGCATGCCGCCGTCATGAGAAGATGGGGTGGCACTGTAACGGAAGTCCAAGCAGCTTAGGAGGAAATAAAAATGGACCCTTCACCTGCACAATATCGTTTAGCTCGAGCCGCAATACAACTCGCCCATTTCCGTGCCCTAAATAGATTTCGTGAATCGCAAAATAATAACAGTATGGATGTTATTATAGCAGATGCCTGCACATTATATTACACGCGGCTTGAAGCGACCCACGCAGAAGATATGTCTATAGTAGCGTCACTTGTGGGGCAAATGTACTCCAACGACTTGAATTCTAGCATGTACCACACAGAAAAGTTTTTAGCAAAAGGCGCAAGAGACTCTTTTTATGATGAAGTCGTAAGGGAACTGCGCTTACTCGGATTTACGTTGGATACTCAGCGAGAATTTATCTATATCCCTCCTGAATACGTTTGAAGATTATCTAATTGTGCGCCCCAATGCGTGAGCATCTATACCATTGCCTTTAGCGCCTCTCACTCCTCTACCTTTAAACCAAGAAATTTCGGCAGGTATGCATTTGCCATGCATTGTTCAGAACCAGTCCGAGGGTTTGCAACTGCTGTTTGCATCACGCTGGGTCCAACGAAGTAGCTGCTTCATTACAAAGAGCTTATTGGCCAAGTAACGCATGATCGATTCAGCGAACGAGTCAGCTTGACTGTTGAAAAGAATAGTCAATTATTCAAGCTCCAGGATTGTCCGTCTCCTATATCTGCGTCGATTTTAGTGGTTATAACAGGCTTCGGCTAACCAGCCAACTAATTAGTTCGGTTGTGCCGATGAAACTTCGCCTTATCCTCTCTTGTTTGAAAATTGGAAAATGGAGAGTTGAATATGCATTTCTGTCATCGCCTAAAGGAGTAAGCGTACCTGTAATCCCTGACCAGCCTCGATGCGTCGAAAGGCAATGGTGCTGCCAATCCAGTGAATACTCGTTAGTCTTGCGGCCAACGTTTCTTCATCGCCGAAAACGCCTCGTTCAGCCGTTCGGCTGCCTCAGCAGCGTACTCTTCGAGCAGGGTTCCCAGTTTCACACGTGGATGAGTAGAGCCGAGATTTTGTTGCCATTGCTCATAAGTTATTTCATCGTATCCACCGAAATTCCGCCCCATGAACGAACGAGTGAGAGGTGTTGTTTTTGGCCTGTCCTTACGCACCGGGTGCCCAGCACAGATGTTCCGAATCACCCGAATTTTCGGCCAGGCCTTCATGCCCCTGGGATTGAGAGCCTTGCCGGTCGTAATTTCGTAAATCTCTGCTATTGAGTCCTGCTGGATTATGACCGCTTGCATGACACCCCAAAACTCAAGGTAGGCTCGGAGCGGGTTGCTTGAAAAGCCTGTCTCGCGGTGTTCCCAAAGGCTTTCCGATGCGTCCTGAAGCAAATACATGCTGTTGTAGTATGCTACAAACACCTCTTGATGAGCCGGATCAAAGAAATAGCTCTGGCAGTTGTTGGTACCGTGGAAGTAGTCGTAGATGGCGCTACGGATTTCTTCTATTTCTCTCATTTTTTTAATCCGATCCAATTACGGGAGTTGACCAGGCAGCTTTTCGGGCGGTCTAACTGACTGGAACTTCGTATTCTGCCCTTGTTTGAAAAATGGTAAATGGAGAGTTGACCCCCTTAACATTCCGGCGGTATCGCAATTCTACATAGGTTCTCTTCCAACATGGCCTTCAAAATACTCATTCATCTCCTGAATTAGTCTTAACAAAGATTTATAGTACTCTATTGCAACAAATAGAGACAACGAGAATGGGAGAAGGCCAATTACCGGTTTAAGCGACCTCTGTTCTTTACCAAGTTCTAGAACGGAAATTTTTTGGTCTATCTTTCCGAAAGCTCCCATTGCACCCGACCAATTCGGGTGTAAAAATTCACTCAATTCTTCATATTCACAATATATACCTTCAACAACCTTATCCAACTTTTGTACAGCAGTTATAGCACTATATGCTTGATATTTTGCATCTTTAAATCTGCATCCAGTTAACACTCTCTTTAGGAATAATTTATTCAGCTTATCAGCATCATGGTCTTCATGAAATGTTTCCACATAAATATGTAGGCAATACAGTAAAGCGGCAGTTTCAACTACTGAGCGGGTGAGAATAAAAGCTGGGAGATATTTTTTTTCATCATACAGATTGAGAGATGTCTTTGAAAGTTCCGCAATTCTGTGTACAAGAACCGCACTGATAGATGCTACTTTAAAAGGCAATATTGATTTATGAGTTAGAACATTCATCTCAATTTGATCAGGCAAAATGTCAAGTAAATCGCCAGTCATAGTTCTGGCACGGTTTAATAAATCCCCGTCAGACAATTCTACTTCTTCTTGTGTTTCCATTTGCGCCTCTTTAACGGGCTTCAGCCGACAGGCCAACCTTTTTAGCCAGTCATGCCGATGGTTGGGAACTTCGCGTTTATCGACGTTTGTTGAAAAATAAGGAATTGAGAAACGATTCCAAATTCTCTCCCTGGTCTAAATCCAGTCAATTTTTTCAACTCCGGCCGCTTCACCTGTGCGGATTTTAACAAATATCGCGAATTTATATCCCAATTGCTTTTTGAAAGCGTTCAGCTTCCCAATATCATATGTGTCGTTTTCTTGGCTTGTTGTTTTTTTCATTTCAATTACAACAAGGTTGTCATCCTTACCTCTTCGATGAATGATTATGTCTGGAAACACTGTTGTAGCTTGTGTATCATCTGATTCAATGTTTCTCCTTTGAATTTGTAATCGTTTTATTTCATCATGGTTTCGATTGTATTCGCAGTCCACGTTCCAGCCAGGGAAATGGGGCTCAAGGTAATTGGCCAATCGGTGTGATATTGAACGCTCGTTGATGTCATTTAATAGAATTTCATTATCCACCAGTATCAACTTACCGAGTGATGCAGCCAATGCCTCTTTAATTATTTTTCTCACCATTTTTCTCCCAAGCGATAATATTCCATTTGGTCTTTTGAATAATTTCCCGCTTAATATTTCATCGCCATTCGTCCGCCTTACCCCGTCTCGGAAACACGAGGGCTTATTATCAAAACCTCTGCAAATATAATGACTCTTTAAACCTTTAGATGGGTTCCGTCAATGTATTTTACATGGTTCTAGTGAACTAAGGATGAATGACATATTTAATCTCTCAGGGTATAATTCCCCGCAGCTTGCTTATTTTTCCTCAAAGAACGCTTTTTAATCATACGGTCTTGCTGCGATGTGAGAAAATGGATTATCCCGATATACCCCGTCAGCTTGCTGCCGGGTAGTTCATGTGCGCCTGGCATGACGTACAGACCGCCCTTCTGGCTTTAGCCGGAACCGGACTGGAGGGTTACGCCAACAAGGCAAGGGCATTCCCAGGAATGGTGTGTCCGGAGGAAGCATGAGGCAGAATTCGTGTACGTAGCGAACAGCGAACCAGACCTATATGGTTGTGGGGAGGAGGTCGATCACGTGTACCAAGGTAAGACCTAATATCCGGAGAACCGAATCATGGTGAAGCTGGACGGCATATGAAGAGGTGGTACGTCTTACCTAGGGAAGCCCTACTGCGATGGTTGCAGAAGTTGCCGAAAGTACCATAAAACCGAACCGACTAGGAGACCCCGAAGCGGAAAGGGCGCAGAGGGTGGCAGATTCGCGGGTACGCCGATGAACCAAAGCCTGTGAAGCCCGGTAACGGCGTGGAGGATAAAACTTTGGCGACCGGGAAGAGGTTGGATAGGGAAGGACTACTGAAACAGAGAACCCGCCGCTAGCGACGGTCAACACACATCTCGAAGGCAGCCTCGGAAATATCCAAGACCAAACCCGGATTTCTCTACTAACGTCATTGAGAGATGGGAATCGCGGACGAAAGATGATCGGTGACGCAGAAATGGAGTCGAATCAGAGTTACGGGGGGAGAAAACGGGCGCCAGAAATCCGAAAGGGGACAGGAATCATGAATAATGATACTGGCCGGCGCCTGCTGAAAGTCTTCTGTAACCCGGCAATCCAGGACTGAAAAATAATGTCACTTAATATCAACTGGGTCACTTCGTCTAACACCAAGAAATTAATGTTGACCATGCTCGGTGCCATTGCGACATTTGAAAGAGAGATGTTGCTGGAAAGGCAGCGCGAAGGGATTGCAAAAGCAAAAGAAAAGGGGCAATATAAAGGCCGAAAGCCGTCAGCAATGGGAAAAGGCAACCAGGTTGTCAAACTTATCGCAGAAGGCAAAACCAAGGCGGCGGTTGCTCAGGAACTGGGGATCGGAATCGCATCAGTTTACTGGGTAATTCGGTCCCCAAATGGATAACCTGCCGGAGTTATTGATGATTGCAATCCGCTACAACTAGAACAAAAAGTTGTGTTGAGTTCAACAATAATGCAACGTGAATAGGGGGCCCATTTTATGGGCCGAGTCTGCCAGCGAAAAAGGAGCACATAAACTGCGAGAGGATATGAACAAGGAGGACACATGAGCAAGATTGACGTACTCCGAGAAATACGAGAACTAAAGAACTATTTGTCTTACTCAAAGAACATCGGCTTCTTTTTTGGAGCGGGCACCTCATGTGCTCTCGGAATTCCTGATATCACGCAACTAACTCGTGAGGTTGAGGCTACCCTAAAAGATGGCTTGGCAAAGGCATTCAAAATTATTAAGGACGACCTGAAGACACTGATTCATGAGCGTGATGTCAATATAGAGGACATTCTGAATCAGTTAAGACGTATTCGCGAACTGACTAAAGAGAGCAAAACTAAAGCTTATCAAGGTGTCTGCGGCAAAGACGCTGTGGCGGTTGATGGTGAAATATGCAAGGTCATTTATCAACTCATCACTGAAAAGGAGTCGAAGGCTGCCCTCACTTCAACTAAGCGGTTCTTCGCCTGGTACAATCTGCTGAATCGCGACTTCACTAAAGAAGTCTTCACGACAAACTACGATCTTGTTATCGAGAAGGCACTCGAAGCCAGCGAGATACCTTATTTCGACGGTTTTGTTGGCTCCTTTGAGCCCTTTTTCTGGCAGGAGAGCGTGGATCATCATGCACAACAAGGGGATTTGACAAAGAACTGGATACGACTCTGGAAAATCCATGGTTCATTAAGTTGGTTCTGGAGATACTCCGAGACAACGAAGACTCATCGCATCATCAGAATTGGCAACATAGGAAGTGTTGCGGATATCAAGAACGAACTTGTTATTTATCCGTCAAAAGACAAGTACGACTCTTCTCGAAAGCAACCCTTTATCGCGTACTTCGACAGAATGCGCGACTATCTTCTCAGTGGGGAACTTCTTTTTGTGTTCACCGGATATTCGTTTTCAGACCAACACATTAACGAAATAGTCTTCAATTGTATGCGGCAGAACAATAGGTTGTTCGTCATTGTTTTCTTCTACAAAGATGACGATGTGGAGAACCTTTATAAGTCGTGTTCGGCATATCTGAATCTGCACGTATTCGGACCGACAAAGGCTATAATCAACGGGGAGTTGGGCGAATGGCACCTCAACAAAGAAGCCGTCCTACCAAATGAAAACACCGCAACATACTGGAACGAGGGGAAATCGCACTTAACACTCGGCGACTTCAACTCGCTTGTAAAATTTCTTGTCGCAAGTTCAGGTAAACGGGATATCACAGAAAAGGTGAGACCATGATTAGCGACATTACTTATCTAGGAAAAATCATCCGAGTTGACTCGAGCACAGTTGAGGTTGAGGTGGCGGACGAAATCCCCTCTGCCGCTCCTATAATTAGTGGCCGATTGTATAAGATTGGTCAGATCGGCACCTTTGTGAAGATTCCGGTCGGGAATATAAGTATCTACGGAATCGTATCTGCAGTTAGCAACACTCCGAGCACAATCAAGGATGATAATCGCGCATACGTTCATGGGTCACGCTTTCTGTCAATTCAACTTGTCGGAGAGAAGGTCGGTGATGACGATTTCCAGAAAGGGGTCGGCACTTATCCGACCATAAATGATGAAGTGCATTTGGTGATTGAAAAGGATCTGTTCGATATATACGGGAAGAAGGACAACGATTCAATTGAAATTGGTAAGCACTCTTCATCCGAGAACCTCAGCGTCAATGCCGACATTCACAAGCTTGTACTGCGTCACAGCGCCATTTTGGGGTCAACGGGAAGTGGAAAGTCAAATACCACGGTAAGTGTCTTGACGGCTATTCTTAAAGATTACCCTGGATCACGAGTGATACTGGTTGATCCCCACGGAGAGTATGCCTCAGCATTCCCGAAGGCACGCGTATTCAGGATTAACGACGCGGACCGACCGTTGCATATCCCCTTCTGGCTAATGTCATTTGATGAACTTGTGTTCTTCCTTGTTGGCGCCGAACCCAAAGATGACCAGCGTCCCGAATACAGAAAACTACGAGAATGGGTGGTTGAAAGAAAGAGGGGAAATTCTGGCAAGTTAAGATCTGGTATGGTTGATCCTGATCGCGTTTCTGCAGACTCGCCGATTCCATTCAATGTTCGAGAGTTATGGCATGAGATGTATTGGTGGTTGAATGCGACGTTTCCTGATGCTGCCCCAGAAAAGCACACCAAGGAGAATGCATGCGTAGAAAGTAATGGAGACTGCAACAAGCTTGAGCCACCGCGCTTCATGCCCTATGCCGTTGGCGCAGGAGCTCCTTACAAGTCGAAAGTTAACCAAGAGTTCTACGCCTACGAGAAGAAACTCATAAGCCGTCTCAGAGATTCCGCGTATGATTTTCTCTTTCATCCCGGTGACTATGCTGATGCCTCATCACCTAAGGATTTACACAACCTGTTGAATGATTGGATTGGCGGCGAAGAAAGACTCACGATTCTTGACCTCGCTGGTGTCCCATTTAACGTCCTGGACATAACCGTTGGACTCATAACACGATTTGTATTTGACAGCATGTTTTGGGGCAGGCATGAGCCTTATACAGGTAGACAGAGGCCTCTATTTATTGCATATGAAGAAGCCCATTCCTATCTCAACAAGTCGGAGGGCAATAATTATGCGAAAGACGCAGTTGAGAGGATTTTTAAGGAGGGGCGGAAGTTTGGTGTCGGCGCAATGATCATTTCCCAGAGACCATCAGAGATTTCTGAGACGATCTTAGCCCAAGTGGGAACGTTTATCGCTTTAAGGTTAACTAATTCAAGCGATCAATCAATTGTCAAAGCATCTGCTCCGGACAATCTGATTAGCCTGATTGACTTGCTTCCGTCCTTGAGGACAGGTGAGGCGTTGGTGATTGGAGAGGCAGTCAAGATCCCTTCACGAGTTCGAATCCCATTGAAGACACCGCGACCAACGAGCGAGGATCCAAAGTTGGTAAAGTGTTGGAGTAAGAAGTTTGCTCAAGATCCAGATGATTACAAGCAAGTAGTGACTTCACAACGAGAGCAAAAATTAGGGAGGTAGATATGGATAGGGATACAGTTGATTCATCCATGATTGCAAGTATCGGGTATGACCAATCCTCGGGTACTGTGGAGGTGGAGTTTCGGTCGAGCGGACAGGTTTGGCAGTATTATGATGTGCCGGAGTTCACATACAACGAAGTTCGGGTGGCTGGTTCATTAGGAAAGGCCTTCAATGCGACGATTAAGAAGCACTTCAGAGAAGCGCGGGTTGGATAGAACAGCCTTTGCGCATATGATATTACTTCCCACCTCGAGCGTTGGCCGTGCTGATGCATTGTATATAAAGAATGAGGCACTTCCCGTTTATTTAATTCTATCTGTGGAATATCATGAATTATTAAACCAACTTGTTTCATTAATGTTGGGTTTCTTCTTTCTTGTGACCATATAATAAACGGTCTCTATCATTTTCCATTTTTGTGACGTAATCTGTCGCAACTACATGGTATAAATACGGTGCGAATTATCTGAATCAGATGTCAGAGCGGCTGAGCGTGGATTCAATGAGGAAATGAGCATGAAGATATTGCATACATCCGACTGGCATCTTGGCCACACCTTGCATGATCATTCGCGTGAGGCCGAGCACCAGGCGTTCCTTGCGTGGCTCCTTGATACACTTGAAGCTGAATCCGTCGACGCGCTCCTCATCTGCGGTGACGTCTTCGACAATGCCAACCCTGCGGCGCAGTCCCAGGTACTCTGGTACCGCTTTCTTGCCGAGGCTCAGCGTCGATTGCCGGGGCTCGATATCGTCGTCATCGGTGGCAACCACGACTCGGCTGCCCGCCTTGACGCCCCTGACCCCCTCTTGCGGGCTTTCCGTGTTCGGGTCGTTGGTGGGCTCCCTTACGAGAATGATGGTACCATTAAATGGGATCGCCTTCTGATCCCGCTCCATGACTCTGAAAACAACATTGCCGCCTGGGTTGCGGCCATGCCGTTCCTGCGCCAGGCAGATCTTCCTGCGATTGCCGAAGGAGAGGGAGACCCTCTCATCGACGGGGTGAGGCAGCGCTATGCCGATGCCATCGCGGCAGTTCGCAAGCGACTCACTCCGGGGCAGGCCCTGGTAGTGACCGGCCACTGCTACATGACCGGCGGCGTCCTCTCTGAACTCTCCGAACGGAAAATTCTCGGCGGTAACCAGCATGCCCTTCCGGCCGACATCTTTTCTGAAGACATCGCATACGTCGCCCTTGGCCACCTGCACCGGCCGCAGAAAGTCGGGAGCCGGGAGAATGTCCGTTATAGTGGTTCACCTTTACCGCTCTCTGTGATCGAGTTCGGATATGAGAGCCAGGTCTGCCTCGTAGAACTGAACGGCAGCGAGTTCAGCGGGATCAGGCAGCTCACCGTGCCTCGTGCTGTCCAATACCTCCGTATCCCCGTTCGAGGCGAACTCCCCCTCGACACCCTGCTGGCAGAACTCGGTGAGCTCCCTTCCGCCCCTACGGACGACGACCGAACTGCCTTGCCTTACCTGGAAGCTGCACCACTCCTGGAAAAGCCAGAGCCGGCCCTGCGCGAGCGGATACAGCAATCCCTAGTAGGCAAAGCGGTGCGGCTCGTACGGATTGCGCCTGCTTATGCCGCCGGCACCGGAATGCTTACCACGTCGCTTGCCGGCCAAAGCCTCACCGATATCACCCCGGAAGATGTCTTTGTCCGCCGTTACCGGAGCAGCTATTGCGATGACCCGTCTCCCGAATACCTTGCTGCTTTTCACGAATTGATCGAACAGGTGGAGCAGGGGGAGGTGCAACCATGAGGATTCTAGCCATCCGCGGCAGAAACCTGGCGAGCCTGCCGGAGTTCGCCATCGACTTCACGGCCGAGCCCCTCAGCCGCTCCGGGCTCTTTGCTATCACCGGGCAAACCGGTTCAGGCAAGAGCACCATCCTAGACGCACTTTGCGTGGCACTGTTCGACATGACACCACGGCTTACCGATCGTGGCGGTGCCTTGATCGGCCGCCCTGATGAGGACGACTCCCTCAAGATTGCCAGCAATGACGTCCGTTCATTGTTGCGTCGCGGCACCGGTAGCGGCTCTGCCCAGGTAGATTTCGTCGGCCGTGACGGTCGCAGCTACCGTGCTTCCTGGCAGGTCCGCCGAGCACGAAACGCGCCGGACGGTAAGTTTCAGCCTCAGGAAATCATTCTCATCAACTTGGAAACCGGCCAGCCGCTCGGCGGGAAGAAGACCGAAACGCTGGAGCTCATTCAGGAGAAGATCGGGCTCACCTACGACCAGTTCCGGCGTTCCGTTCTCCTCGCCCAAGGGGAATTTGCCGCCTTCCTGCGGGCCGACGGCAAGGAACGGGCCGAGCTCCTGGAAAAAATCACGGGCACTGACATCTACGGTCGCCTTTCAATGGCCGCCTTCAACCGGAAGAAGGAAGAAGAGAAGAAACTCGAAGATCTCAACCGCCAGCTTGGCGATCTGAAGCTGATGGGCGATGAAGAACGTGCTGTTGTCGAAGCTTCATGCACAAGAATTACTGACGATATCAAAACTGCCCGAGATTCTCTGGCAGTTCTTGAAAAGGGGGCTGCCTGGTATCGCCGACGAAAAGAAATGACCGATGCGATTGCCGAAGCGGAGCGCCTTCTAGCCTTGGCGCAGTCCGAGAGTGATAAGGCCCAGCCTCTGCGCTGCCAGCTTGCCGAAGCAGAAGCCGCAGAGAAATTCAGGCCACTGGCGAGCGCGGCAGACAGGACGGCCAACGAGCTGGATGCTGCCGTCAGGCATGAAGCTGAACTCGGCGAGGCAGTTGTCAAGGCAGAACAGGAGGTTGCGCAGCTCAGGCTGGCACTCAAAGAGGGAGAAGCCATTGCTAGTGATGCCGAGAAAAACCTTGCAAAGGCCCGACCGCAGTTTGTAGTGGCACGCGATCTGGATACGCGGATTGCCGAGTCGAAGCGGCTCATTGCCGAAGAACTCAACCAACTAACTGACCTGAAAGGGGAAGCCGAAACGGCCGCTGGCGAAAAGGCAGAATTCGAAAAAACAGTCCTTGCCAGCCAGCAGGATGTTGCTGAAGCCGACGACTGGTTCGTCGGTCACAGTGAAACGGGCCCGATGGCTGCCGAATGGGGGAGATGGCAAACGGAGTTGGAACGCTATGCCGGAGCTGACAGGAAGCGGCATGATCTATTGATAGCTCTGGGCAAGGCCACTGCCGACAAAGTAGCAGCTGACCGGGAATTGCAGGCCGCTGCAAAACTGCTTGGGAAAACGCAATTGGAGGCAGATGCGGCACGGGTGGGCGTGACGGCTGCCGAGCTGGCTGCCAGCGGGATCAACCTTGCCGAGCTTAGCCAGCGCCGTCAGGAGCAGGATAGTCGCCTTTCCGCGGCGAATACGCTCCTCCAGGCCGCTAGACAGGCGAAGGAAACCGCTCTGGAGCTCGCAGACGCAGAGAGACAAGTTGCGCAGGCAGCATCCGATGTGCAGATTGCCGTAGGCCGGAAGCAGACGCTTGCGAATGAGCGTGACCGCTCGGCCATAGCGCTGGCTGAGGCAGACCGTTCGCATGCCCTGGCACGGACGTCGCTCGAACTTGCCGACCACCGTGCAGAGCTGAAGAACGGAGAACCATGCCCCCTCTGCGGCTCTCCGGACCATCCGTTTGTCACTGACGGCGCTCCTGCCGAAAACCTGGCAACATCCCTGAAGGGAAGGGTCACGGAACTGCAGACCGCGATCACTGCCTTTGAGCGGGACATGGCCGCCGGCGAAGCCACCCGTTTGGCACGAGAGCAGGATGGCAAGCGCGAGGCCGAGCGAGCCGAATCCTGCCGTGATCGACTCCGAAAGATCAGTCTCGAATGGGAAGGGGCGCGTGCAGTTGTTGCCGACGCACCACTGCCCGATGCAGTGACCGGCAACGAGGCGGAAGAGGTGGCGCTCCGTCTGTTAAGGGAAGTGGCGGTAATGTTAGATACCCTGAAGGCCGAAGAGAAGAAAGGGACCGAATTCTTCCAGGCGCTCGGCCCGGCACGGGAAGCCTTGGATAAGGCGCAGAAGGATCTGGATGCGGGCCGCGATGCACTGCAGGCTGCCGAAGGGAAGGCCCGCACTGTACAGACCACTGTCGAAAAGGTGACCGGCGAACTGAATCACGAGGAATCAAGAGTGGCAGAAGTTCTTACCCTCCTGGAAACGCCCCTGGCGGGCTGGGCCGGGTGGCGGGAGGAACTGGCCGCCGATCCTGCCTCATTTACGGAGAGATGCACTTCACTGGTACGCGTGTGGCTGGCCTGGGAAGAACGCAAGGCAAGGGCCGGGGTAACGGAGTCGGAGGCACAAACGAGGCTCGAGGCTGTTGGCGGGCGTCTGCAGGTGCTCTCTGCCAATTTGAGGGTGAAAGAGGCTGCATTCCGTCAGCGGGAAGAGTATGCTGTCGCCCTGGCTACCGAACGCCGGGTTTTCTGGTCTGGCAGGCCGGTGGCCGATATCGAGGGCGAGCTTGAAAGTGCCGCGGATGCCGCTAGAAAAAAAGTGGGAGTGACTGCCAGTGTCCTCGGAGAAGCCGAGCCCCGCTGCGCATCCGTTGCCGGCCGGCGTGATGCGGCCACGGCGGCACGAATAGCTGCAGAAGCAGCGCGAAACAAAGCTGCAGATGACCTGAACGCGGCCATTGCACCTATCAATCTCGATGAAAAGAAGCTGCGCGAGACCCTGGCGCTTGGCGAAGAGTGGCTCACTGCCACACGTGGCAGATTGATAGTTCTCGATGGCACTCTGCGCGATGCCTCAACCATACTCGAAGAGCGGAGGAACGGGCTCACCTTGCATGAGGAGGGCGAGCGGCCGGTCATGATCGAAGAGGCGATTGCCCCTGCAAAGGCTGATGCGGCAGCCCGGTTTGAAACATTGGATCAGGCGCTGATTGTGGAAAGGATCAAACTTGAGGCCGATGCAACTGCACGGGAAACGGCCGGATCGCTCCGTCCCGCTATCAGTTCCCAGGAAGAGAAGACCCGTCTCTGGCAGGGTATGAACGAGTTGATCGGCTCCGGCGACGGCAAAAAGTTCCGGAGCTTCGCCCAGAGCCTCACCCTTGACCTCCTCCTCTCGTTGGCAAACGAGCATCTTCAGTCGCTTGCCCCCCGTTTTGCGGTCATGCGCGTGCCGTCATCGGAGATGGATCTGCAGATGGTCGATCGGGACATGGGAGACGACATCCGCAGTGTCAACAATATTTCCGGCGGTGAGAGCTTCCTCGTCTCCCTTGCGTTGGCTCTAGGACTCTCATCCTTGGTTTCCGGCACCACCCGTATCGGCTCACTCTTCATCGATGAGGGCTTCGGTAGTCTCGATCAGGATACCCTGGATGTTGCCCTGTCAACTCTGGATGCCCTCCAGGCATCAGGCCGCATGGTGGGGGTCATCTCCCATGTGGCGGGGCTTACCGAACGGATCGGGACGCGTATTGAAGTAAAACCATGCGGTGGTGGACGGAGCATGGTGCAGGTGAAGGGAGTGTAACGTACTAAAGATTAAGGGTTATTATGGAGAGGTTGACAATTACGGTTTTGTGTAGTAAAAACAACTAGTTTTATATAATGGAGGTACGGAGGGTGAATTTACTGTCCGGACTAGAAAAGACAAATATAAATGAAAGGCCGCCAGCTCAACCGTGTTTTGACTGGCGGCTTTTTATTTTTTGAATTTTTGGAGAAGATTAGTGAGTCAGGTTTCAAAAGAGGATATTCTTAAACAGTTCGGTTTCCGCTTCGGTAAATTCAGCGTCCATACTAGCCGGACCATGATGCTTTCCGAGTTGACGACTCTTCTTGCGGCATCCGCATCCGATGCCACTAAAAAGGAATTTTTCAGTGCAATTATACAACACAATCTCCTTGGCAAGTCCACCCTTACTGCCCGCCAATTGACTGCAGAGCATTTGGCTGAACTGTATATCCTTGACGTCGATGTTTGCCTGTTCCGAGTACTACGTAATTTCTGGCTTAGGGAAGAACGGTCTCATCCAGTTCTGGCACTTTTATGCGCTTTAGCAAGAGATACCCTTCTCCGGGCATCAGTAGAGTGTATTATGCAGGTGCATCAGGGTGAACAGCTTACTACTGCCGACATGGTCACATTCCTGAATGATTTATTACCGGGGCGATTCAGCCGCGCCACCATCACTTCGATATCCCAGAATGTCAATTCTAGCTGGACCCAGGCTGGCTATCTTTTCGGCAAGGTTAATAAAAAGCGCTCCCATCCCATTATCACGCCTGCTGTGGTGGCCTATGCCCTATTCCTTGCTTACCTTGACGGAGCCCGTGCTCAGCGACTTTTCGACAGCATTTGGGTTCGTGTTCTGAATATTTCTAAAGACAAGGCCCATGAACTGGCCATCGCCGCATCCCGACATGGATGGCTGGATTACCGCCGTGCCGGCGAGATAATTGACATCCGTTTCCCCGAACTGTTGAATGTCCGTGAACAGGAGCTACTCAGTGAGCAAACTTGACAAACTGTTGCGCGAATATGGAAGCCACGTCGCCATACCCTGGCAACAGGGATTGGCCGGCGCCCAGAGGGTTATCTTCATTGTGTACGATAAGGCTGACGAACTCCGTTTCCGTACTAAGGTGGATGAATTCGAGATTACGACCAAGACCGCTGGCCACAATTGGAAACTGTTAGACTTGACCAATAGCTTTCCGGAATGGATGGTTGGCTTGGATTACCGAGATAATTACTTCGAGGCACCTGAGGACATTGAAGGTCTGCTCCCACAGTTCGTTAACTCGGTCGTCACTTCCATCACCGACCTGTTGACACAGCCGGACGTGAACGACAAGACGGTTGTTGCCATCATGGGGATCGCTTGCCTTTTCGGCTTCGCCAAGGTATCGGAAATTGTCCAGCGCACTGCTCCCCATATCCGCGGCCGGCTGGTCGTCTTCTTCCCCGGCGAATACGAAAATAATAATTACCGCCTGTTGGACGCCCGTGATGGCTGGAACTACCTGGCGGTCCCAATTACTGCACATTCTGAAGTTTTGGAGGGCTAAATGCTCATCAATAAGGATATCTACTTTAAAAATCCGGCAGAGAACGTCATTGCCAACAATGGAGTGGCAAACGTCACCGATGACCTGTCCGATGCCTCGCTCAAGACCCTGCGTTACGAGGTGGAAACCTTTGTCTGCGATGGCCAATACTCAAAGGGTTTGGAGAAGATCCTTGAAACCTACCTGAAAAACATCAGCTCTCCCGAGCAGCCCGGCGTCTGGATCAGCGGCTTTTTTGGCAGTGGCAAGTCCCACTTGGCAAAAATGCTCAGAGCATTGTGGATTGATTTTGCTTTCTTGGAGGACGGCGCCTCCTCCCGTGCCTTGGCCAAGCTCCCTACTTCGGTGGCCGACCTGTTAAAGGAACTCTCTACGCAGGGAAAGCGCCTTGGCGGACTGCATGCCGCATCCGGCACTCTGGGGTCAGGCGCCGGTGATAACGTACGACTTGCCCTGTTGGGTATTGTCTTCAAGTCCGTAGGCCTGCCTGAGCAGTACCATGTTGCCCGTTTTGAAATGCGACTCAAGGAAGTGGGGATATTTGACAGGGTCAAGGCGTATATCGAGGCAAACGGGAAGGAGTGGACCAAAGAGAGGGACCACATCTATAACTCACCACTCGTCGTTGAAGGGCTCCTCAAAGCATGGCCGGAGTTTGCTGACACCACCCAGGCTGCTAAGGAGCAACTGAGGGCCGAATATAAAAAAGTCACTGACGTGACCAACGATGAGATGATTACCGCAATCAATGATGCCCTGTCGGTAGAGGGAAAACTTCCGCTGACGGTCATCATCCTTGATGAAGTGCAGCAGTTCATCGGCAACAATATTGACCGTGGATATATTATTCAAGAGGTTACGGAAGCATGCTGCAAAAAACTAAAGGGTAAACTCCTCTTCATAGGAACTGGACAAACTGCTCTCTCGGGAACTGTAAATTTGCAAAGATTGATGGCTCGGTTTCCAATACCTATTGAGTTGTCAGATACCGACGTGGAGACGGTCATTCGCAAGATCATCCTAGTAAAAAAACCAGGGTGCGTCACCGAAATCGAAAAAACCATGACCACATGCCTTGGGGAAATTTCCCGGCATCTTTCCGGCACCAAGATCGAGCATCGCACAGATGACACCAAGGCTTTTGTCCAGGATTACCCCATTCTGCCAGTGCGACGTCGTTTCTGGGAGAAGGTACTGCGCATAGTGGATGCCACCGGTACCGTATCACAACTCCGTAACCAGCTTAAAATAGTCCATGAGGCAACCATCTCAACCCTCGACCGCCCTATTGGCCATGTTGTTCCCGGAGATTTCATCTATAGTCAGATTTCCAGCAGCCTCCTACAGACCGCGGTCATCTCTAAGGAGCTTTACGAAAACATCCAGCGTCTGAGCGGAGGAACGGACGATGATAAGCTGATGGCCCGCCTCTGTGGCTTGATCTTTCTGGTCGGGAAACTCCCCCGCGACGGCGTGGCCGATATCGGCCTTCGGGCCACCTCTGAAGCGCTCGCCGATCTTCTCGTGGAAGATATCACCTCTGGTAGTGCCGACCTGCGCAAGCGGATTCCTGCCCTCCTCAAACAAATGGAGGACGATGGCCTGGTTATGCCCATTGAAAACGAATACCGCCTCCAGACCCGTGAGAGTAGCGCTTGGCATGATGAATATCGCAAACAGCTTTCCGAGTTGACCAGCAATCCAGCCCGCATAGATGACGAACGAGTTACTATTTTTCGCAAGAGTTGTGGAGAGGCTCTGAAAACCGTTCGCCTTACCCAGGGGAACTGCAAGGAGTCGCGCACCTTCTCTCTCCAGTATTCAACAGAGCTGCCGACAGATGCCAACAAGAAAATTTACGCCTGGATCAGGGATGGCTGGGAAACCGACGAAAAATCTGTCTTGGCTGATGTCCGCAATGCCGGCAATCAATCACCAACCATCTTTGTCTATATTCCCCGGCATGCTGCAGATGAGCTTAATAAGACCCTCATCGGCATGCTTGCGGCCCAGGCCACCCTTAATGTACGGGGGACCCCTTCAACACCAGAGGGCGAAGATGCCCGCTCTGCCATGAGCACTCGTTTGAACAACGCCCAACGACACCTCAATGCGCTCACCAAGGAGATCTTGGCCAATGCCCGGGTGTTCCAGGGAGGAGGCAACGAGATTGTAGAAAACACGCTGACCGATCAGGTCAACATGGCTGCGACCAACTCACTTATTCGCCTTTATCCGCAATTCGATCTGGCGGACCATGCCCAGTGGGCCAAGGTTTTCGACAATGCCAAGAAAGGGGCCGGTGATGCCCTCCTGGCTGTCGGACACAAGGATGAACCCGCAAAACATCCCGTTTGTGCTGCAATTCTCAAGTTTATTGCAGGCGGCAAGAAGGGCTCGGAGATCCGCGATAACTTCAAAGACCCTCTGTACGGTTGGCCACAGGATGCGATCGACGGAGGGTTGTTCGCACTCCTGGCCGGCGGACTGATACGGGCCAATGATGCAACCAACAAGACGGTGGACGTGAAGACCCTGGAACGGGCCAAAATCACACAGACTACCTTCAAGGTCGAATCCGTCCATGTCACTCCCGTTCAGCTCATCCAGGTTCGCAAGGTGTTGCAGGAGGCGGGCTGCCCATGCAAACCGGGGGAAGAACTTGCCAGCATCCCCACCTTTGTCCAATCTATGCTACAACGGGCTCAGGCTGCCGGAGGAGAACCTCCATGCCCGCCACGCCCGAGTACAACGCACCTAGATGAAATAAAGTCTCTGACCGGCAACGAGCAGATCATGGCCATCTATAATCAGCGTGACGACCTGCTTAAACAGGTCAAGGAATGGGATGAACGAGCGGCAGCTATTCAAAAGCGCCGTATCGACTGGACGATACTGGAAGAGCTTCTCAATCTCGCCACCGGACTGGGACCAGCAGAAAAGTTGAAGGAACACGCCCAAGCGATTAAGGCTAGCCGCCTGCTTCTGGCAGAGCCCAACCCTATGTTGGAATTGATCGAGCAGGCCACCCAACTGCTGCGCAAGGCCCTTAACCATTCCCATGAGGAATATCAAAAGGTCTACGATGCCCACATGTCCCAATTGCAGCAGGACACCAACTGGCAGAAGCTTGACAAGGAGCAGCGCCAACCCATCCTGGCAAACGCGAATATCGCGGCGGTCCCGGCCATTGCCACCGGCAGCGTTGATGAGATCATTGAATCACTGGAAAAGATGTCGCTCGATATCTGGCGCTATCGTAGGGAGGCGCTGCCGAGCCTCTTCGAGCAGGCCCGCCTGGAAGCCGCCAAGCTCCTGGAGCCGAAAGTTGTCCACGTAAACTTGCCTCATCGAACGATTAAAACAGCCGATGAGGCTAATGCGTGGTTGAAAGAAGTGAAAGTGCTGTTTGACGAAAAGTTGAAAGACGGGCCGGTGATGGTCTGAACGTCACATGATCCGAAATTTCTTTGTACAAATGTAATGGAGATTTATTACATTGACTGCCCGGTTAACCTGGATAGATCACGACTCTCAAGCCCGTGAACGCAGCCTGCGCATGCTTGCACTGTTCCGTGAAAAGGAATCAAGGGACGAGTTGGGAATAGGCGGAATCCGTGATGCAATTGCGGACCGTTTGTTTCCTGGGACCTCAACTATCCAAACCCGGTTGCGCTACATGTTGTTCGTGCCGTGGATATACAGTTCATTGGAAAAGCGACAGGTCAACGCCTCTCGATTTGCCGATGAAGCAAAACAAGCGGAGATTGCCTTAGTTGCTCCCTTACTTTCAGCCGAGGATGACTATGGCGTATTCGGACGCTTAGCCGGTGGTGGCTTGAAACGCTTGCCAAGTTCGATTTACTGGGCAGGTCTTGAAACATGGGGAATCCGTCGCTTCCAAGGTTCAAGAGAGGATTATCATCTTGCGGTTGATTCGCTGTATGCCCGCCGAGTTCGTCGTCGCAAGTCTCACGATGGAGAGTGGGTTGAGGACGACTTCGGCCAATCCTGGCACCCAAAGCTCCCTGATCCCCCCGCAGAATTTCCTTCTTCTATCGATTTCCTCTTGAAAAAAAATGAGGCGCTGTTTCTTCGCGAACGGATTATGGCATCTTGTTCCGAATCCCTACTCGCCTGGTTGGTGCGAGATTCTGTTTCTGATGACAGCACATTCCCATGGCTCCATCATCTATCGGCTGAATTCCCGGACGGGATCAAGGTTCTGCTTGGTCACGCCCGGCGCTTTTCTGATGTCATTCAAGGCGCGGCCCTCGTCTATAACCTTGCGCTGGCAGAGCAGGCCAAACGTGAGAAACTGGCAGAAGATTATCAGATAAAGATTCGTGATTGGGCCTCGAGCCAGCAGTGGCAAGATATCGCCAAATGGTCATTGAATGACTTCTGGGTCAACGTGAGGGGGTATGGTCATCGCATAACTCCGAAGGCAGAGACCTTTGTAGAGAATTGGGCCCGCCTTGCTCTGCTTCACAGAGAAAAAATTGGCCATTCGAAAGAAGCTCGCAAGTTGGTTCGAATTCGCGAAACAGATCTAAAAAAGGGACGTTCCCGATTTACCAATCAAGCCGCCTTGAACCAATGGAGTGGCGCATCAGGACTCGTTCCTCTCGCCTACAGATGGGGAACTGCGAAAATGTTTATTGAAGACCTTGCAGCCGGCCTGAGGGGGGGCGATGCTTAACCCAAACTCCCGAAGCCTTCTTGCTGATGCCCTTACGCCTCCTCCGGCCATGCGATTCGACTGCGGCATAGCTACTACCTTCTCGCTTGATCCCACTGCCTTGCTCACTCTGCCCGTGCACCTCGCCTGGCTTGCCGCTGGCAGTGACCAGGAACTTCTTGGCGACCCTATCCGTCTCCTGGAGGCCATGCGCCGTGTTGCAGATAGGCTCACGGTTTTCTGCGATAGGGGTCGCATGCTGGTTCCTGACTTTCCCCACGCATTGTACGGATTACTTGAGCCAATCATTCATGAGGCCCGTGCTCCTCAAGGCGGAGCGTTTCATCCCAAGGTTTGGCTGCTGCGTTTCGTTGATGAGAATAACGAGAATCCACTCCTCAGGCTCATGATACTGTCTCGTAATCTCACCTTCGACAATTCCTGGGATTTGAGCCTTCAGCTTGAGTGTCGTCCTGGCAAGAAACTCGTGCCTAGCAACCAACCTTTATCGAAGTTTCTCAAGGTCATATCCAAAGCGAGTATAAAAACACTGTCTGCCGATCGGCACGAGATACTTAACAAACTCGGCGAAGAGTGTCGAAAATGCATCTGGGAGCTTCCTTCCGGGTTCAAAGAAATCAATTTCCATATTCTCGGTGTTGATAGCGAACCTTGGCTTCCCCCCGCGTCTGATGAACTTGCCGTCATATCCCCATTTGTTCGTGAAGATGCCCTGAAAGCATTGGTGAATACCACTAACAATGCCCGCTTCTTATTTGCTCGGAGCGAGGAACTCGACAATATCAGTCATGGGACCGTAGGTAAGTTTGATTATTGCGCAGTTCTTGCCGAACAGGCAGAAACAGGTGACAGCGAAGATGAAGCAGGCACAGCCAGCAACGGCCTGCACGCCAAGGCATATCTGCTCCGTAAAGGCTGGTACACCCATCTTTTTGTAGGCTCTGCCAATGCCTCTGATCGAGTCATTGCCCCTGATGTTAAAGCGCGTAACCTCGAGATACTGGTTGAACTCAGTGGGCTGGAAAGCAAGGTTGGTGGAATAGACAAGCTATTGAGTGAAGAAGGATTGACCGACATCCTTACTCCCTACCAACCGCCGAATCCTGATGAGCCCAAACACATGGTTTCCGCTGCTGAAAAAACTCTGGAGCGCATCAGGGAGAGACTCTCTGCCTCCGCTCTTGCCATATCCTGTGCGCAAATTGATGATGCCTGGCAACTCACGCTCACTGCCGACAGCTCGATTAATCTGGAAGATGCCGCCCTCTTAGTCTGGCCGCTCACCATTCCTGGAGAGCGTGCTGTAAATGGGCAAGCATTGGCATTGGGAGGCGGAGTCGTTCTTGAAACGGTTGCAACAGAACAGGTCACCAGCCTGATCGGGTTTGCGCTTGCACTTGGTGATGAGGAGCTTCGGTTCGGTCTCGAAGTGCCGATCGACAACCCTCCACTGGATCGTGACGCGGCGATAATGAGGTTGATAATTCGAAACCGTGACGGGTTCCTGCGATATCTGCTCATGATGCTTGAAGACCTGTCCGGAGAGTTTGCAGGAGCAAGTATTAAACATCTCCGGCGCACGGGAGGTGTTCTCAGATTCAACATCGATGACTTACCGTTATTTGAAATGCTTGCCCGCACTTTTGCCCGTGACCCGGCAAGCCTGCTACCAATCGGCAGGCTGGTGAACAAGCTTGCCTCAGATACTGGCGAAGCGATTGTGCCGCCTGAATTCCTGCGCATCTGGAGTGTTTTCGTAAAGGCCATGGCCAAGGGGGGCATTAATGTCGACGACGTTTAAAGCCACCTCTGTTCTCAATGGTCTGAAAGACTTTCAGGCTCGTACCGTAGAGTATGTCTTTCAACGCATGTTCCTTGACGAGTCTCCGGCGAGACGCTTTCTCGTTGCCGACGAAGTTGGACTCGGCAAGACATTAGTGGCCCGCGGCCTCATTGCAAAGACTATCGAACATCTGCAGCAGCAAAATGATAAGCGCATCGACATTGTGTATGTCTGCTCCAATTTGGAGATTGCCGGCCAGAACATCTCCCGGCTCAATGTGACAGGTAAAAAGGGCTTCGCGCTTGCCAGCCGTTTGACGCTCTTGCCGCTCGAAGCGAAAAACCTGAAAGGCAATCCCATCAATTTCATAAGTTTTACTCCAGGGACGACGTTTGACATGAGCGGGCGTCGCGACGGCCGTAAAGACGAGCGTAGGCTTATCTATCAGATGCTGAGGGATGATCCGGCTGTACCCAGGACCGGATTGAGAAACATGCTCAAGGTTGCCGCCGGCGATGGGTGGGCTGACTATGCGGAGCAGAAACTGGATTACGACCAAGATGTTGCGAAGAAATTCCGCATTGAAGTGCTTGGCAATGCTGCACCATCGCGTGAACGTCGTGAGCGGTTGTTCGAACTGAGCGCTCTGTTCCATGATAGAAGACGAGCAATAAGTACTGAAACCGTACAAGCCAGCCTGGCGCTCATTGGGGATCTCAGGAAAACATTGGCAAAGGTATGTCTGGACGTTCTTATGCCAGACCTTGTCATACTGGATGAATTCCAGCGTTTTCGTGACCTGCTGGACAATCCGGAAAAAAACCCTACGGCAGAACTTGCCCATGCGTTCTTCAATTACTCCAATGACCTGCGCGTGCTTCTCCTGTCTGCGACGCCATATAAAATGTATGCCCGTGACGTTGAGGATGAAGACCACTACCGGGACTTCCTTGGCACTCTAGGCTTTCTCATGTTCAATAACCAGGACCAGATCGCCATGGTAATTGAGCATTTGAATGCATTTCGAGATGGACTGTTCACAGCACGCTCCGAACACGAGCTGCAGTCGCTTGATTGTACAAAAACAGCGGTGGAAACAATATTACGGAGTGTAATGTGCCGTACCGAGCGGGTCGGCAATACAGCCAGCCTCGACGCAATGATTCGAGAACGTCTGCAGGAACCGCCATTCATACCGGAAGACCTCGAAGACCTGGCGCTGGCGTCAGCAGTGGCAAAGGCGCTCAACAGCCATGACCCGGTGGAGTATTGGAAATCAAGCCCCTACCTGCTCAACTTCATGAAGGAATACGAGCTGAAGAGGCGATTTGAATCACATGCCGGCACGCTACCCGCATTGATTCAGGCAGTTGATACCTATAAAAGGCGGCTCCTTTCGCGGCGTAATATCCGACGTTTCAAAGAGGTCGCCCCGGCCAATCCCCGCTTGCGCCTCATGGTTGAGGAAATGCGCCGGCGTGGTTTGTGGAAGATGCTCTGGATGCCGCCTTCACTCCCGTACTGGCGGCCGGAAGGGTGTTATGACAATGGCCAGGATGTGAGCAAGACATTGCTCTTTTCTGCCTGGAATGTCGCGCCTGATGCTATTGCCTCATTGCTTTCCTACGAGGTCGAGCGCCTGATGACCCGGAATGTCACGCCTTCGGTCACCTACGACCATATCCACCCCCCCAAGAGTCTCAAGAAAAAGCGTTTTCCACAACGGCTGCGTTTTGCCGAGCGCGCCGACGGACAGGTCACCGGACTGACAGCGCTGGCCCTCATGCACCCTTCGCCTTCATTAGCAGAACTGGTTGACCCTCTTGCACTCGCTCTGGAGATAGGCCTGGGTGAAACACCTACTCTTTCGGAGGTGCTTGAGCTGGCACAACGGATTCTCGAAGGCGCCCTCCGCCCACTTCTGCCCGACAGGCCGGTGACAAAAAAAGGTGATGTGCGGTGGTATTTGGTTGCACCTGCGCTATTGGACTCTTCCCGATATCCTGACATTCAGGAATGGTATTCAACGAAATGGGGTGTGACTAGCCTAAATGATCCGGATGAATCACAATCCGGTCTCAGGTCTGTAATTCTGCATTTTGTTGAGGCTCTCACAGAACGGCTCGATAAGCTGGGGCCGTTTCCGGCGGACCTTATGCAAGTGATCGCAGAACTGGCAGTCGGAGGTCATGCTGTTTGTGCCCTCCGGGCATTGCGGAGAGCTTCACCGGATATTCTTTGGGATAACACTAACCTCCTTGCTGACGCCGCCATGGTGGCAGAAGGATTCCGGGGGCAGTTCAACGCCCCAGAGGTAATCGCTTTTCTTGAAGGAGACGAAGGAGAAGACGAGTCATATTGGCGCCGGGTGCTGCGGTATGGCCTTGAAGGGAATATCCAGTCCTTGCTGGATGAACAGGTGCATGTCTTGGCCGACACGCCAGGTTTGGCTGATGCCTGTCCGGTGAACCGTGTTGACTCCATTGCCGCGGAACTGCATAGGGCGATGTCTATCAGGGCGGTTCCCTTGCGTCCAGATGTGATTAGGGTCAATACCGGGTCTGGTTGTATCGAGATGGAACCGTTCCCAATCAGTTGCCGGTACGCCCTCCGTTTTGGCGAAAATAAGGATGAGGATCAGGCCCTGGCTCGAAAAGGAGTGGTCCGTGTCGCGTTTAACTCTCCGTTTCGCCCATTCGTTCTTGCATCGACGTCGGTCGGACAGGAAGGGCTGGATTTTCATGTTTGGTGTCACTCCATAGTGCACTGGAACCTGCCGTCAAACCCTGTCGATCTGGAGCAGCGCGAAGGGAGGGTACATCGCTACAAAGGATACGCCGTCCGCAAGAACATCGCCAGGAAATACGGTCTTGCCGCTTTGGCAACGAGCCGTTTCCAGATCGATGACCCATGGGATTTTCTCTTCAGCCATGCTTCTGCGCACCGCGAGAATGGTGAATCGGACCTTGTCCCTTACTGGATTTTCGAAACGGAAGGTGGCGCTGCCATCGAACGGAGGCTCTTCCTTCTGCCCATGAGCAGGGATGCGGCTCTTTACCGCAGACTTCAAAAGAGTTTGGCTCTTTATCGCATGGTGTTTGCTCAGCCGCGCCAGGAAGACCTTTTGACCCACCTGGAAAGTATATTTGATGATCCTGGAGAGGCTGCACGGATTGCTGAAAGGTGGAGAATTTGTCTTGAGCCTCCCCAGAGTTAAATTCAAGAATGGGAGGGCCCCATGAGCTTTCAGAAAAAAAAGTTGAGAAGATTTCCGTTGAAGGTGGGAATTTGGTCTATTCAGTCTGACAAATACTTGAGAGAACAGGATTGGTTAAACTAAGCATGCGAGAAAATATTACTGGCTAATCCAAAAGCTGAAAGTGATCGGGAGAAGGTCGACCTTGCGCTTAAAGCGATTGCCCTGGGATTGATTTATCTAGATTTCTGCTATCTTGCATGGGACGAGGATTCAAATCATGAATATGTCGAATGGGCAAAACGGCTGCAAATTACTCCATCGAAAATAATAGAGATGGATTTGGTTGATAAGACTGAAGCTATGGATATAGAGGAAGATGACTCGGAATACAAAGATGTACTGTTGCGCCTTGTGAATGAAAAACGAGATGAGGTTTTCGATATTCTGTGCCCCGATCCTTACGATTTTTCGATAATTGAGGAACTCGCCGCCATAAAAGATCCATCGGAATTTTCGGAAGTCAATGATCGCGTTTGTAACTGGTTTGCGGAAAAATGCTACCAGCCTATTGAGTATTTTGATTGATAACAGTGGAGATAATGGAATGACTGCTTTATTCACAGCTTTGAGAAATAAACTGGAAAACACCGTCAAGGCTGCCCGTGACGTGGCTGAAGAAGCTGCCCGTGCAGCAGTCGAGCAGTTGGGCGTTCAGCTCAAGGAAAAACCGGCATACCTGGATAACGACCAGGCCCAGCTTCGCATCCGGCTGCGTGCCCATGCCAAGCAACTGGGGGATGCCAGAAACCAGAATGGCGGACAAGCAATCAATCACCTGATTGTGGAAACGGCTTACGAGCAGTGGCACAGGATGCTCTTTGCGCGTTTTCTTGCCGAGAACTACCTGCTGATGCACCCCACCGGTGTGGCGGTCAGCCTGGCCGAATGCGAGGAATTGGCCCCTGATGAGGGTGCTGTTAACGGCTGGGAACTGGCCGGACGTTATGCAGCCAGGATGCTGCCGCAGATATTCCGTCCCGATTCGCCGGTGTTGCAGCTCCATTTAGCTCCAGAGTTTCAAAAACGGCTGGAAAAACTTCTGGCTGACCTGGACAGCGAGATATTCACTGCCACTGACAGCCTGGGGTGGGTTTACCAGTTCTGGCAGTCGAAGAAGAAGGATGCGGTAAACCGTTCCGAGGTGAAAATCGGTGCCGACGAGTTGCCCGCAGTCACCCAGTTGTTCACCGAGCCATACATGGTGCATTTTCTCCTGCACAATTCCTTGGGGGCTTGGTGGGTGGTCAATCATCCTGATGAGCCTTGTCCGGTGGAGTTGACCTACCTGCGGATCATGGAGGATGGCACCCCAGCGGGCGGTAAGTACGAAGGATGGCCCAAGCGCCTGGCGGAGTTGAAGGTTATGGACCCCTGCTGTGGCTCCGGTCATTTCCTAGTTGCTGCTTTTCTTATGCTGGTAGCCATGCGGATGCAGGAGGAAGGACTATCCGCGCAAGATGCATGTGATGCTGTATTGCGAGACAACATCCATGGCCTGGAGATCGACCAACGTTGCGTGGAGATTGCCGCCTTTGCCTTGGCTCTGGCGGCCTGGAGTTATCCCGACGCCGGCGGGTACCGTGATCTACGGGAGATGCATTTGGCTTGCAGTGGACTGGCGGTGAGCGCCAAGCGCGAGGAATGGCTGGCCCTTGCAGGAGATGACCAGAAATTTCGCCTGGGAATGGGGCAACTCTATGACTTGTTTGCCGATGCACCTGTGCTGGGGAGCCTGATCAGGCCGGATCGGTTAGGCAAGGGAAGCGCTTTTATTGCTGGCTATTCGGAGTTGAAACCCTTTCTGAACAAGGCATTGGAAAAGGAAGTCGCAGATGATGACTGCGAAGCGCAGGAGTTGGGGGTAGCTGCCCAGGGGCTTGCAAGGGCGGTAGAGCTGCTGGCAGATAAGTACCACTTGGTGGTGACAAACGTACCATATCTTTCTTCGGTAAAACACTGTGACAAGCTAAAAGAGTTTTGTGAGAGGTGGTATAGTAAGTCTAAGAGTGATCTGGCCAATGTATTCCTAGATCGTTGTCTGGAATTTAATCTGGCAAACGGAATTACTCAGATTGTATTGCCGCAGAATTGGCTTTTCCTTGGTAGCTACAAAAAACAGCGTGAATATTTATTAAAAAGCGAACGTTGGCATCTATTAGTAAGGCTTGGACCTGGAGCATTTGAAACTATTGGGGGTGAAGTAGTAAATGTCATTCTTCTTACCTTAGTACGATATCTGCCTAATGCTAACCACTTTCTCATCGGCATTGACGCAAGTTCACATCGAACCGTGGACAAAAAGGCCTCATTTTTACAAACAGGCGACATGGTCAAGGTAACTCAAAAGGGGCAACTTCGAAATCCGGATGCGAGAATAATACTTGAAGAACCAAAGAACTTGACATTGTTAGAGTCTTTCGCTTCCAGCTATTGGGGACTTGGAAGTGGAGATTATCCACGGTTCGGCAGAGTTTTCTGGGAGATTTGTACATTAACCGACGAATGGATTTATCAGCTGAGTACGGTAGAGCAGACCGAGATATATGGCGGTCGCCAACACATTCTATTTTGGCAGCAAGGAAAAGGTGCATTGGCGAGTCATCCGGGTGCTTATTTGCGCGGTCAAGAAATCTGGGGGAAACAGGGCGTTCATGTTTCTCAGACGGGCCAGTTATTTGTAACAGTTTATTCAGGAGAATGCTGGGATAGTAATAGCGCTCCGATAATTCCTTATGATAGTTCACATATTCCGGCTCTATGGTGCTATTGCTCATCCCAGGATTTTTACTCGGCTGTCCGGCAGGTTGATCAAGCACTAAAAGTCACCAACGCAACACTTGTCAAAGTCCCCTTCGACCTTGCCCACTGGCAACAAATCGCCGCAGAGCGCTACCCCAATGGCCTCCCTAAGCCTTACTCCGACGATCCGACCCAATGGATCTTCCATGGGCATCCAGTTCTGGCCACTGCACCGCTTCAAGTGGCAGTGGCCAGGCTTCTCGGCTACCGCTGGCCGGCGGAAACAGACGATAAAATGGAACTCTCTGACGAGACAAAGCAGTGGATATCCCGATGCTCCGCTCTGGATGACCTGGTGGATGAAGATGGCATTGTTTGTATCTCCCCTGTATGGGGTGAAAAAGCGGCTTCCGAGCGATTACACAATCTCTTGGTTGCGGCCTACGGTGATGGCTGGTCATCTTCAGTATTAGCCAAGCTTCTGGCCGAGGCCGACTGCGCCGGTAAGACCCTGGAGGTCTGGCTACGGGACAAGTTCTTTGAGCAGCACTTCAAGCTGTTCCATCACCGCCCTTTCATCTGGCACATCTGGGACGGCGTCAAGGACGGTTTTGCCGCCTTGGTGAACTACCACAAGCTCACCCGCCAGAACCTGGAAACCCTCATCTATACTTATTTGGGTGACTGGATCAAACGACAGGAGGATGAGATAAAGCAGAGAATCGATGGCGCATCCATTCGTCTAGCGGCAGCCCAGAAGCTGAAACTTGAAATGGAGAAGATCCTTGAGGGGGAGCAGCCCTACGACATCTTTGTCCGCTGGAAACCGCTTGATCAGCAGCCTATCGGTTGGGAGCCGGATCTGAACGACGGCGTCCGTCTCAACATCCGCCCCTTCATTCATGCAGGCATCCTGCGCAAAAACCCAAACATCAACTGGAACAAGGACCGAGGTAAAGACGTGGAGTCTGCCCCCTGGTACCACAAATTCGAAGGAGACCGGATTAATGACCATCATATAAATCTTGGAGAGAAAAGAAAGGTGCGTGAAAAATGATTCAATTCGCATATATTCTTTTACACTCAAAAAAGGAGGGGGATAATGGATAACAAAAAAATTACAAAAAGTGGGAATGCTTGGGCAAACGTAGTCATAGCAATGCTTTCTGTTAATAGGTATCCGATCGAAAGAACATTTGAGCTTTTTAATCAACTTGACGCAAATGGGCTTTTTGATCCACATAATCTTGCATCGTGGAACCACTCAGAATTATTTAAAAAGCTTGAAAAATCAGGTTACAAGCGAGGAGATGTCCTTATTGGCTTATTAACTGAACGACTGCTATCCCTTGGATCACTTGCAAAAAACATGCAAGCAAATGAAAAAATCCTTGCTAATGGAAACATACAGGAAGTTACTGACCTTCTTTCGCAGGTTAAGGGAATAGGGCCGGTGGTATTAAAAAACTTTCTGCTCCTTCGGGGTAAGTAAAGCAAGTATCCCCGCGGCAAAGCCGGGAGCTTACCGAAAGGGAATAGTTCAAGAGGGACCGTGCCAGTCGAATATCGCTAAAGGACCAGACAAGCTCAAGCGTGACCATGTCGATGGCCATCATTTGAGCCTGGCGGAGAAAAAGTCCACTCAGCAAGCCAAACCACTCGAGAAATAAAATACTTGCTTATTGTTCATAAAAATTGTATGTTCACAAAAAATGAACTTTGGGCATAAAGTGAACATGTTGCTATGATACGTCAGACAAACGAAAAAGAGATTATCGAACAGGCAATTGAAGCCTTAATCCGGCAAACAGGCTGCAAAATGGTCTATGAACTGTTAACAGCTCCGGAGCCATATTTTGCCGATGCTAAGGTCGAATTGAAAGCTGAGCAAGGCAACTATTTTTTCATTGCGGATATCAAAGCTAGAGCAACGCGTGCTGAAGCCTTGCTACCGTTATTAAGATTGTTGAACCGACCCGAAGAATTTCTACTTGTTACCCGCCAAGTTACAGCGGAAATGGCAGATCGATTCCGTGATAATGGTATCCAATTCATTGATGATGCAGGCAACGCCTATATCAATCGGCCGCAATTTTATCTTTTCATCAAAGGTAACAAGGACCGTGACGCTGCGAGGCCGCCCGTTATAGGACGAGCCTTTAAACAGACCGGCCTTCGAGTGTTGTATGCCCTTTTGTGCAACCCCGGCATGGAAAACGAAACTTACAGGGTGATCGCCGACAAGGCAGAAGTGGCTTTAGGCATGGTTGATTGGACCATGCGCGAATTACGCGAATTGGGTTTTCTAATAGAGATGGGTACTGGCCGGAAAAGGAATGCCCGGTTGGCGAATAAGGGAAAGCTGCTGGAGCGCTGGATTACAGCTTATACTGAACAACTCCGCCCGAAACTCTTTCTGGGACGCTACCGGGGAGCAGACGGGTGGTGGGAGAACACAAAACTGAATCCGGATCAAGGATTATGGGGGGGCGAGGTGGCTGCCGCCCGCATGACAGGTTTCTTGAAACCGGAGGACGTGATCATTTACGTTGCCAACGATGCCCAGGCCAAGATACTAGCTCAATTCCGGTTGAAAAAAGATCCGCAAGGGAATGTTGACCTCTACACCTGCTTCTGGAAACCTGAGACAGTCGCTCCAAATGGTGATATGGTTCACCCGTTACTCGTGTATGCCGACCTCGTCGCAACCGGCAATCAACGTAATCTGGAGACCGCACGGAAGATATATGATGGACATATCATTCAACTTGTCAGGGAAGATTGATCCTATCCTTGTCAGTATCCTCAGGATCGTCAAGGAAAAGGCTGACAGTCTCGGCATTCCTTTCTTCATTGTGGGCGCGATGGCGCGTGATCTTATTCTAGAACATTGCCATGCAATCAAACCTCGTCGTATGACAACGGACCTGGACATCGGAATTGAAGTCGCCGGATGGGATGAATTCAGCAGGTTAAAAGCCGCACTGCTATCTCAAGGGAGTTTCACTCCAACAAAGGACCAATATAAGGTGCTCTATTGGGGACTCGAACTGGATATTGTTCCGTTCGGGGCTATTAGTGAAGATAAGAGAACCATCAGTTGGCCTCCTCACGGTGCGATGATTATGAATATCATGGGGTTTCAGGAGGCTTTCGAGGCAAGTCATTTTGTTCAGCTAAGCGACTATCCCCTGCTGGTTGTGAGTTTGCCGACTGTTGCTGGAATGGCTCTCATGAAACTTGTTTCCTGGAACGACAGGTATCCCGAGCGCCCCAAGGATGCTGAAGACTTGATTTTTTTGATGGAGAATTATGCTGAGGCGGGGAATGAAAACAGGTTGTATGAGGAGGAAGTATCCCTACTGCAAGATGAGGGGTTTGACCAGACCCTGGCCGGGATCAGGTTGCTGGGGCGAGATATGGCTGCTTTGGTAAACAAAGCAACCGCCGAGGCGATCAGCGCCATTCTGGAGGCCGAGACTGGGGTACAGAAACGGTACCGGCTTGTGCAGGATATGGGGCGAGGGGCAAGGATACAGGACAGATCTGCAGAGTTATTGGCCAAGGTAGAGAAGTTGAGGCAGGGGTTTACAGAACGCTATCAAGGGACTAAAGAATGAAAATATTCGACATTCTCACACAGTCAATTCTGAGGTCCGGAGCATACAACAAACACGATCAAATAGCCCCTGCTGCGGTTCTCTGGACCGACAAGGAACGGCAGTGGGAAACGATTGTCCCGCTACTCAGAGGAACAATCCCCCAGCTTATGGTTTTGGGTGAGTATGCCCCGGAATCAAAGTCCGGACCCGCCATCTGGCTGAAATGCATGATCGCTCGTAGCCTTCCGGAAGCAAACTGGCCAGAGTCGGCGGTGCCGATCCTGTACCTACCTGGAGTGAGCCGTATGGAACTGCGTGCCATCGAAAGCTGTTCGCAAGAGCTGCAGCCACTGGCGGAACTGCAGTACCGTGGCGCATTCTGGACCCAAAAGAACGGTAAGGACTGGACATTGTACGCTTTCTTGAAATCCATTGATGGCGGAGTCGGACTCGACGTTGCCCAGGACGAAAAGACCCTTCAGGCCATGCGGCGGGCGTTTCCGCATGTGTTGGAAACCCCCATCGATATTTTGAAAGGTAGGAGGCTGGAGCCACAAGACTTCAATTTGCTCCTGACTGCCGATCCGGTAAGGGATTTATTGCGTTGGCTCGCTGATCCTGAAGCAACCAAAAACCAATGGGACAGTGAGGAGTGGGAGGCATATGTTGCCCTGTGCAAAACGGAATTTTCATTCAACCCTGCCGCAGACGGAGAGCTGACCGGCGCGGAAAAGCTTGCAAACCGCCAGGGACCGTGGGCTCAGGTTTGGCAAAGGTATGCCGAATCACCGCAACTCTACCCCAAACTACCTGATCTACTGCGAAAGACGTCGCCACCAAGCGACCTGTTCACCGACAAGTCCGCTTGGCCTCAGATAAATGATTCACAGGAAAGTGAGCTGCGGCTTGCCTTGAAAAAACTGTTAGAATGCCCTCCCCATGAGGCTTGCGCTAGGGTTCTTGAACTGGAACGTCAGCATGCTGAGCGGCGTTCATCGGTTTGGGCAAAAATGGGGCAAGCTTCGCTGGCCATGGCACTTGAGCACCTTGCATGCATTGCCAAAGAAACCCAGCAGGCTATCGGCGGCAACACGCCAGAGGAAATGGCAACAAAGTATCAGCAAAGTGGCTGGCAGGTGGACAACGCTGTGATGAAGGCGCTGGCAGGCGTTTCTAGAGCGGATAACGTAAAGGCTGTGCATACGGCGATCCAGAGCATCTATAAACCGTGGCTTGAAAATTCAGCCTTTCGACTGCAGGAGGCGGTGGCTAACGTTGGTTATCCTGCTGCTGCTGTTTCCGATAATGCCGAAAACGGTGGTCTACTGCTCTTCGTGGATGGACTCAGGTTTGATATCGGTCAGCTGCTCGCGCAAGAGCTAGCAGCAAGGAGTTGCGATACTTCACTCGTATCAGCCTGGTCCGCACTGCCCACGGTTACATCTACGGCTAAGCCGGGGATCTCGCCGGTTGCCAGCTTGATTGCCGGCACACCGGATTGTGCGGACTTTATACCGAATGTAGCTGCAAGCGGCAAGCCGTTGACCACGCACCATTTCAGGAAATTACTGGAAGACGGCGGCTGGCAGGTAATCGCAAAAGGCGAAATTGGTTCGGCTGACGGGAAGGGATGGGCGGAGTTCGGTGACTTCGATCATTATGGTCATGAGCACGGCTGGAAGCTGGCCCGCCACATCGGAGAGCAGCTCAATGAACTGGTGGAGTATGTCGAGGCACTGCTAAGTACAGGATGGGCACGGATAAAAATTGTCACCGATCACGGCTGGCTGTTGTTGCCGGGGGGCTTGCCGAAAACTGATCTTTCCAAGTGTCTGACGGAAACTCGCTGGGGGCGCTGCGCACTCGTTAAGGACTCTGCAGTCGTAGACAGCCAGATAGTTCCGTGGCGATGGTCTACCGATGTGCAGGTGGCGGTGGCACCGGGAATCGCCTGTTTCACAAGCGGCAGGGAATACGACCACGGGGGCATCAGCCTCCAGGAGTGCCTGATACCTGTGGTGATCATTACCCGTAAGGCGGTTAAAGCATCCGCCAGGATCAAGGAACATGCGTGGCGTGGCCTAAGGTGTAAAGTGACCATCGAAGGGAGCGCAAAAGGATTGACAGTGGACATTCGCACGAAACCCGCGGATCCCTCGTCGAGTGTTGCCAACGGTGGAAAGTTTATAGAAGACGAGCAGAGCGCCTCTCCCGTGGTGGAAGATGACGGTTTGTTAGGGATAGCGGCGGTTCTTGTCCTCGTTGATCAAAATAGCACGGTAATTTCAAAAGTACCGACGACCATCGGTGGAGATAAGTGACATGGAAATGGATGCAATAGACAAAAAATCTGCGGTGGCGTTTGACGGATATCTCGTCCGGAAGGATTTGGTTCGCCAGTTCAGCAGGCAGTATCCAGTGCCTACTTATGTGGTGGAGTTCCTGTTGGGTCGCTATTGCGCCAGCGTGGACGCAAACGAGATCCAGGAAGGGCTGGCCATCGTCGAGCGGCAGCTTGAGTCACGCTCGGTAAAGGCTGGCGAGGAAGAACTTTTCAAGGCCAGAGCGAGAGAAGAGGGTTCTGTCAAGGTCATCGATATCATCAGCGCCCGATTGGACGCCAAGAGCGATTCATATTTAGCTACTCTCCCCAGCCTGCGCTTGAAGGATGCCCGCATCAGTCCCGAACTGGTCCGTCAGAACGAGCGGATGCTTACCGGTGGTTTCTACGCAGAAATTGAGCTGAGCTACGATGCCAGTATCGCCCAGGAAAGCAGCGGAAGGCCTTTTGGAGTGCAGTCACTGCGAGCCATACAATTATCCAAACATGACATCCTTGAAGTTCTTGGGAAAGGGCGGGATCAGCTAACAACTCAGGAGTGGAAAGAGTTCCTCTTACGGAGCATCGGTCTGGAGCCCGGCAAGCTGAGCCCGCGCCAACTGGACATCATTCTCCTGCGCATGGTTCCCTTTATAGAGCGGAACTACAACATGGTCGAACTTGGGCCGCGAGGGACTGGCAAGAGTCATCTCTTCCAGCAGATATCTCCACACGCCCACCTGATTTCTGGCGGCAAGGCAACGGTGGCAAGCATGTTCGTTAACAACGCCTCGGGCCAACGCGGCCTAGTTTGCCTGTATGATGTCGTCTGCTTCGACGAGATTTCTGGAGTCTCCTTCGATCAGAAGGATGGCGTCAATATTATGAAAGGGTACATGGAATCGGGCGAATTCAGTCGAGGCAAAGAGAGTATCCGGGCTGATGGCAGCATGGTCATGATAGGGAACTTTGACGTGGACGTGGAGCACCAGCAGCGCATCGGTCACCTCTTCGGTCCCTTGCCACCAGAAATGCGGAATGATACAGCCTTCATGGACCGAATCCACGCCTACCTGCCGGGGTGGGATATCCCCAAGATGAACCGCGATCTTTTTACCGATCACTTTGGGCTGGTGAGCGACTTCATATCGGAATGCATGTCGCATCTTCGCAAACAAAGCCGGGCGCAGGCTCTCCAAGGGCGAGTGCTGTTCGGCGGCAGCCTGAGCGGCCGGGACATGACCGCCGTGACCAAAACAGTCAGCGGTCTGCTCAAACTGATCTATCCCAATCAGCAGAGTCCGGTAACAGACGAGGACCTGGAATGGGCAATCAGGCTGGCCCTAGAGATGCGCCGCCGGGTCAAGGAGCAGCAGAAACGGATCGGTTCTGCCGAGTTCCGCAACACGCACTTCAGTTACACTATGGGCGAGGATGGGGTTGAGAAGTTTGTTGCCACTCCGGAACTACAAAATGAAAACAGCATAAGTCTGGACCCTCTTGAACCGGGCCAGGTTTGGACCATCAGCCCTGGTGGACAAGACGAGTATTCCGGCCTCTATCGGATTGAAATCAATGAAGGCCCGGGGTCTGGTGTGAAAATACTTAATAAACCAGCACCCCAACCCTTCCAGGAAAGTGTCAGATATGCTGAGCAGAATCTCTATGCGAGGTCGAAAAACCTGGTAGGAGATCGCGATCCAAGGATGCACGAATTTACTGTACAACTCCGCTCTTTTGATGCGTCAACAGCGGGAAGTCAGCTTGGCATGGCAGTAATAGTGGCTCTTTGCAGCTCACTCCTGAAAAAGCCTGTACGCGGTGGCCTTGTGGTCGTCGGTGGTATAAACCTGGGTGGCTCCATAGAGCCGGTTTATAATGCCGTGACCATTGCCGAGAACGCTGTTGAAAAAGGTGCCTCAACACTGTTGATCCCGGTCAGCTGCCGAAAACAGCTATATGAACTCTCTGACGACATGGCAACCAAGGTGGACATCCAGTTCTACGCCGATACGCGGGATGCAGTGCTGAAGTCGTTGATGGAATAAACTTTAAGTCCTGAATAGGAACGTTATGACAAAAAAACGTCTCAGCTTCAAACAGGATACGATAGCACTTGTCTATGATTTCGATGGGACACTTTCACCACAGCCGATGCAAGAGTACACGGTGTTGCCGAAGATCGACATCCCACCGCATGAGTTCTGGGCAGAGGTTTCTAAACAGACCATAGAGTACGGAGAGGAGCCAATGCTCACTTACATGCGACTACTGTTAGAAAAGGCTGAACAAAAGACTGTCCACATAGGCCGTGATGAGTTCAAAAAATTGGGCAAGCACGTCCAGTATTTTCCAGGAGTGGAGACGTGGTTTGATCGCATGAACCTGTTTGTGGAAAGTGAAGGGGTGGGGCAAATCAAACTGCGTCACTACATCATCTCCGCTGGCCTATGTGAAATCCTTGAAGGTGTCACTATCAAGAAATATTTCGCCAACATTTTCGCCTCCGAGTACCATTACAATCATAACAATGTCGCCACGTTTCCCAAACTGCTCATAACCGATACCACCAAGACGCAGTTCCTTTTTCGTATCAACAAGGGGAAAGAAGACCTCCCTGAAACCATCAACAGTCATATGCCCGAATTGGAGCGACCCATCCCCTTCCATAACATCATCTATGTCGGTGACGGCGAGACGGATGTGCCCAGCATGACGGTTACCCGTCAGGAAGGCGGCAACTCTATCGCCGTATACAAGGAAGGGAGAGGGAAGAGGGACAGCAGGACGAAAGAGACCTGCCGCAGTCTGTTGGCCGCTGGACGGGTGAATTTCATTGCGCCGGCTGACTACTCCGAGGGATCGGTCCTCGAACGACGCGTAAAGCTTTTGCTTACCTCCGTCATGGCCCGGATCGAGTATCAGCGCGAACTCTTCACCTGCAACAAGGAGCATGGGCTTATTAGTTGATCCAAGAGGCGGCAAACTCGATAAGTTCAGTAACATCGAAGAATTGACTTGTTTGTTTCAGGCAGTTACCTCAACTAAATGCTGAATCTCGATATCTCTAGATTATGTTTTGTGTCCTGCCGATCACTTGCGACGTATTATGTCATAGGCTTCTGCTATCATCCATGGAAACCTGATAAAGGAATCCCCTATGCCCATTAACATTTACAACAGCAACAGGATTGAAACCCTGGTCGAGGCCCTTGCGAGTGTCGTTTCAGAACACCTTGCATCCCCCTTTGTCCCTGAAACGATCGTCGTGCAGAGCAAGGGAATGCAGCGCTGGCTCTCCATGGAACTTGCCAAGCATTTCGGCATCTGGGCCAACGGCGAATATCCCTTTCCGAACTCCTTCGTCTGGGATCTCTTCCGAAAAGTCCTTCCGGAGGTCCCCGACCCCTCCCCCTTCGATCCGACCATTATGCTCTGGCGCGTCATGGGTAGCCTCCCCGGTTTCCTAGGCGAACCGGCCTTCGCCCCCTTGAGGGGATACCTGGAGGGCGAGCAGCATGAACTTAAGCTCTACCAGGTGGCGGGCAAAATTGCCGATACCTTCGACCAATACACCATCTTCCGCCCCGAAATGATCACCCAATGGGAGGAGGGGAGGGAAGAGCACTGGCAGGCGATACTCTGGCGCTCCCTCGTGGAAGGCGAGAGCATGATGCACCGAGGCTGGGTGCGCGACGAATTCGTCCGGAGACTTAACGCCGGTGAGATCCCAGCCGACGCTTTCCCTGAGCGCGTCACACTTTTTGGCATCTCCTACCTGCCGGTTTTTCATCTCGACCTGTTTGCCTTCATCGCCAGCTTCACAGAATTGAATGTCTTTGTACTCTCTCCCTGCCGTGAATACTGGGCCGACATCCTGCCAGAACGGGTCTTGACAAGACTCTCTGTGGAGGAACGGTCAGCCCGCATCGAGGGAAACCCGCTCCTCGCTTCCCTCGGGCGGCTGGGGCGTGATTTTTCTGATTCCATTGTGGAATTGGGTGCCACATCGGGGGGAGAGGCCGATCTTTATCGCGAGGCCACCGGTGGAACCCTTCTCGCTTCACTGCAGAACGAGATCCTCAACCTGAAAGGGGCAAGCGCAAGTGAGGGGAGGATCACCATCAGTAGCGAGGACCGCTCCGTGCAGATTCATTCATGTCATAGTCCCATGCGCGAAGTAGAAGTGCTCCACGACCAGATCCTCGCCCTCTTCGAGGAGATGAAGGGACTTCAACCACGCGACATCCTCGTAATGACCCCCAACATCGAGACCTATGCCCCATACATTTCCGCGGTTTTCGATGGAGAGCAGAATTCGCGGAAGAGAATTCCCTATTCCATAGCCGACCGCAGCCCCCAGAAGGAGGAGGGAATCGGCGGGACCCTTCTCGGGATACTCGATCTTCATGGCAGACGCTTTCCCGTTACGGCGGTCATGGACTTACTGAATAAGCGCCAGGTCCTGGCCCGTTTTGGACTTAACGAGGCTGACCTTGATATCATCCGTTCCTGGCTCAGGGAGACCGGTATTCGCTGGGGTATGGATGAAGATGAGCGTCAACGGGAAGGCTTACCCCCCTACCGGGAAAACAGCTGGATGGCAGGGCTCGAACGGCTTCTCCTCGGTTGTGCCCTTTCCGGGGAAGAGTGGGCGATGTACTCCAACATCCTCCCCTTCGACAGCATGGAAGGGGAGTGCCCCGATGTTCTCGGCCGTTTCCTCACTTTCGTCAAGACGCTCCATGGGCTGGTTGGCACCCTCGGTCGACCCCGCACCCTTCCCTTGTGGCAGGAGACCTTCCGGGGCATTCTCGACGATTTCTTTGCTCCGGGGGAGGACGAGGCATTCGAGGCCGACACGCTTCGATCGATCCTCGACCATCTGGGGGAAGTTGCTGCTGCATCGGCCTTCACGGGAGAGGTGGGACTTTCCGTCATCCGTTCATGGTTTGCCAACCAGATTGAATGTGAGAAGCGGGAGGTCGGTTTTCTCACCGGCAAGGTAACTTTCTGCGCCATGCTCCCAATGCGGAGTATCCCGTTCCGGGTGATCGCACTCATCGGCATGAACGACAACGCCTTTCCCCGCCGCAACACCGCCATCGGCTTTGACCTCATCGCCAGGGAAAAGAGGCGGGGTGACAGGTCGCTTCGCGACGAGGACCGCTACCTGTTCCTCGAAGCGATCCTCTCAGCCCGGGAACGCCTGTACCTGAGCTATACCGGCCAGAGTATAAAGGACAACAGCGTCCTCCCCCCATCTGTCCTTGTGGACGAACTTCTTGACCAACTGAATCGGCGCTACAGCGATGGGAGTCCCGAATTCCCCGGGAACATCGTCATCAAACACCGCCTGCAACCCTTCAGTTCGGCCTATTTCCCGGGCACTAGCAGGCTCGTCAGCTACTCCGACGAGAACTGCCGGGCGGTATTATCGCAGCGGCAGGGGCCCATTTCTCTTGCGTCGTTCATCGCAGCGCCACTGCCGGAGCCACCGGATGACCTGCGAACGGTTTCGCTGCGCAACCTCTGTGCGTTTTTCTCCCAACCTGTCCGCTATCTCGTGCAGAACCGTCTCCGCATCCGCCTCGATGACTCGGAGCCACCTCTAGATGATACGGAGCCATTCGATCTCGATAACCTCGCCACCTTCAATCTGAAGGGAGTGCTGCTTGAGATTGCGGTTTCCGGAAGAGATCCGCGGGACCTCTTTCCTGCCGTCCGGGCGCTGGGTATTCTACCCCCTTCGCGTCAGGGCGAACTCCGATTCCAGATGGTGGCCGATGAAGTGGCGGAGATGGCTGAACGGGTCAAGGGAGTAACCCAGGGTACATCTGTTCTCGACCCCCTGGAGGTAAACCTGGAGATCGAGCAATTTCGTATTGTCGGAACACTCGGTGGCATCTGGCCATCGGTTCTTCTCCGCTCCCGTTGCGCCAACCTGTCCGGTCGCGACCAGGTGCGGGTATGGATCGAACATCTGGTGCTTAACGCACTTGCGCCGGAGGGATATCCGCGCGGGAGCGTTTTTGTCGCTGCCGACGATATCCTGCGCCTACTGCCGGTGGAGGAGAGTATCACCACCCTCGGCACTCTCCTCGAACTCTACTGGAAGGGGTTACGCCTCCCGCTCCATTTCTTTCCCAGGAGTTCCTTTGTCTTCGCAGAGAGCGGAAAACTAGGGAACGCCCGCACCAAGTGGGGCGGCGACTGGTATCCGGAGAACGATGATCCCTACTACGACCTCTGTTTCGGCGACAGCGACCCCCTGGATGAAGAATTTGAGATGATTTCAAGTATCGTCTTCGAACCACTGCTTAGCCACCGGGGGGAGTGACCCATGGAAATTATGCACAAATTTGACAGTCTCGCCATCGAACTTGCGGGCCATAACCTCATCGAGGCAAGCGCCGGAACCGGCAAGACGTACGCCATAGCCTGCCTTTATCTGCGACTGGTGGCGGAATTCGGGCTCACCCCAGAGGAAATTCTGGTGGTTACCTTTACCGAGGCTGCCACCAAGGAATTGCGCGGTCGCATTCGGGAACGGCTGCGGGAAGCCCGGGACGTGGTGGCCGGTGCTACCACGAAGGACGACTTTCTCAAGGCGTTCACAGCCCAGGGGAGGAAGGGGTGGCCCGGGACGAAAACGGCCCTGGTGCGTCTGGAAGTCGCCCTCAATGGCTTTGACGGGGCGGCCATTTCGACTATTCACGGTTTCTGTTCTCGCGCTCTCCAGGAAAACGTCTTTGAGAGTGGCTCCCTCTACGACACCGAGCTCGTCACCGATCAGAGACCGTTCCTCGAAGAGTGCGTCAATGACTTCTGGCGCCGGACCTTTTTTGGCGATGATGCGCTGCTTCTGACTGCGGCGATGCAGAGGGGATGGTCCCCCACGAAGTTAGTCCGTTTCCTGAAGGGGAAGCTTGGTAATCCGGATATAATTGTTGAACCGCTGTTTAGCGCCGAACAGGAGAAGGAGCTTGCCATTGCCTGCGCCGAAGGCTACATATCCCTCACCAGTCTCTGGCGGAAAAAGGAAGGGGAGATCGCGGCCATCATCACCGGGGACGAGGGACTCAGCCGCTCCCAGAAGAACTACCATCCCGACTTGGTCCCCGATCTCCTGGCCGGGATGGCCGACTACGTTGCCGGGGGAAATCCCTTTGATTTCTGTGCCGGCTTCGACAAGTTCACCACAGGATTCATTCGCGGGCAAGCTCTCAAGAAGCATGAGCCCCCCGGTCACCCCTTCTTCGATAGCTGCGAGCAAATGAAGGATCTCGTTGAACGCCGATTAATTGCCCTCAAGGGGGCGCTTTTTCAGTTCACTCGGCAGAGGCTCGCGGAATTGAAGAATGAGCGCAATATACGCTTCTTCGACGACCTACTGGTGGTTCTTAACAGAGCCCTGGGAGGCACATCAGGAGAGGAACTTGCCCGGTCGCTCCGGGAGCGTTACAAGGCAGCTCTCATCGATGAGTTCCAGGACACCGACCCGGTCCAGTACCAGATATTCCATAGGATCTATAGCGGCAAAGAGGCGCGGCTTTTCCTGATCGGCGACCCCAAGCAGGCCATTTACAGCTTCCGGGGGGCGGATATCTTCGCCTATCTTGAGGCAAAGGAAGATATGCCGCAGACACAGCGCTTCACCATGGACCGGAACTGGCGCTCCACACCGGAGATGGTCGCAGGGGTAAATCGACTCTTTCAACAGAAGGAGAGTCGTCCGTTCTTGTTTGACGCCCTTGGCTTTCCGCAGGTTACCGCTGCAAAGACGGAAAGACCCCTTTCCCTGACTGGAAGAGATCCTGCTCCGCTGCAGGTATGGTTCATGGGGAGAGACGAAAATGACGGGAAGTTCATTCCCCTTGGCAAGGCTCGGCAGCGGATCGTTGCAGCAGTTGCCGGCGAGATATCGGGGCTTCTTGCCGACGGTCGTGATGGCAACGCGACAATTGATGGCAAGAGGGTTCTCCCCGAGGACATTGCCGTGGTCGTCCGCAGCCATAAGGAGGCCGCCCTGATCCAGAACGCCCTCACTGGACTTAGCATCCCTTCGGTGGTGCAGAGCAATGAGAGTCTGTTCGCGACCAGGGAGGCACGCGACCTGTTTCGGGTAATGGAGGCGCTTGCCGAGCCTGGGAACGAGACATCGGTGCGGACGGCGCTGGTGACAAGTGTCTTCGGTGCCACGGGAAACGACATTGCCCTGCTTCTTGACGAGGAAGGGAGATGGGAAGAGCGGCTAGCCTCATTCCGGGATTACCATGATCTCTGGCAGGGAAGCGGTTTCATGACAATGTTCCGCACGCTTCTTGCCCTGGAAAAGGTGAGAGAGAGGCTTCTCTCCCTCGAGGATGGCGAGCGGCGGCTCACTAACCTCCTCCATTGCTGCGAGGTCATCCATGGCGCCGCCAGCGAGGGAAAACTTGGTATAGATCCCATTTGTGCCTGGTTTGGTGAACAGGTCAGCGTTCCCCCCGAGAGCGAGGAGTTCCAGATCCGGCTGGAGTCGGACGAGAAGGCGATCAGAATAGTCACTATCCACGTGAGCAAGGGGCTCGAGTACCCGATCGTTTTCTGTCCATTCTCCTGGGGGGGAATAATTGACGATGACGAGGCGGCGACCTGTCACGAGGAATACCGGATGGTGGTAGACATCGGCTCCGAAGAGTTCGAACGCCGCCGGCAGGCCGCACGCAGAGAGGTTCTCGCGGAGAACATCCGGCTCCTCTACGTAGCTTTGACCCGCGCCAAGTTCCGTTCATACCTGGTGTGGGGCCGTTTCCGCTATACGGAGACTTCGGCCCCAGCCTATCTTCTGCACGGCCCGGATGCAGATGAAAAGGGTGAAATCGTGGCGTTACTCGAAGCGGCGATGAAGGATATCCCAGACTCAAAACTCCTCGAAAAGCTCCGTTCCCTGGAGAAGGAGGGAGAATCATGCCTGGTGGTGACGCAAGATCCCGTCTCGCAACAGATTCCATTCCTGCGGATAATTGACAAAACTGCGGAGCCTTCCTGCAGGCCTTTTGGTGGTGAAATCGATAAGGAGTGGCGAGTGGCGAGTTTTACTTCGTTCGCGACGCGCCACCGCCGGGAAGAGGAACTGCCGGATCGTGACCTGGCGTTGGTTGCGGATAATGAGTCTGCCCTGCCAGCCGATGAAGCACCGATTCCGGGGAGTATTTTCGCATTCCCACGTGGCGCTGGCGCTGGCATCTTTCTCCATTCACTGCTGGAACAACTCAACTTCGCCATGCCCATGGAAGAGGGGATGCGAGATCTGGTCTTAAAAGAGCTTGTTCGATACGGTTACGGCATCGAATGGCTTGACGCTGTAATCACGATGTTGAGAAATGTTCTCCAAGTGCCCCTGAACGATGGGGGAGAAACCTTCTCGCTTTCAGACCTGAAACCGAGGAGCTGGCAAAGCGAGTTTGAGTTCTTTTTCCCCTTGAGGTTCATAGAATCGCGGGACATTGCGAAGATCCTTAACCGGTGGGGCGCGGTGCATTCGGGAGTTCCGCTTGCTGAAGTCGCCGGGATGCTTGATTTCTCCCGGGGAGGGGGTATAGTGCGTGGTTTTATCGACTTGGTCTTCCGCCATGATGGCAGGTTCTTCCTCATCGACTGGAAGTCTAATCACCTGGGGAACCGGTCCGATGAATACTCTCAGAAGCAGCTCTTCCGGGAGATGGAACGCAACCTTTATCCCCTTCAGTATCTCCTTTATACCGTGGCTTTCAACCGCCACCTTGAACGCTGCGTTCCGGATTACCGTTATGCGAGTCACTTTGGCGGCGTGCGGTATCTCTTTCTGCGCGGGCTCGATCCGGGAGATACTAAAACCGGTGTATTCAGTGACCTGCCTCCGGCTGGTCTAATCGAGGAACTGACCTCCTGCCTTATCGAATTTGAAGGAGTTAGACGCTGATGGCTGAAACAGTGGCATACCGGGAGATAGACCAGCATTTCGCAGATTTTCTCTGTAACCTTGCCGGAGTGGAAAACAACGAACTGAACCGCGCCGCTCGAGCGGTAATCAGTGCCTTGGGGAAGGGGCACATCTGCGTAAAGCTTGCCGATATTGACGAACCTGGCGATGTGGGCCAGTTGGCTAACATCCTCCGGACAACGAAAGTAGTCGGCTCACCCGGCCAATTCACCCCACTCATTCTTGATGAGAGTGATCGGCTCTACCTTTACCGCTACTGGAAATATGAGCAGGAACTTGCCAATATGCTGAGGGATAGGGCCGCTGGACGGCCCGATGTGGATATCCCGATGCTGCGGCACGGTATAGACAGGATTTTTGGTGAGAGGGAGGGAAGGGATATCGACTGGCAGCGGGTGGCAGCGGCCGCCGCGGTCAGGAGCCGATTCTCCGTGGTATCTGGGGGGCCGGGCACCGGCAAGACTACAACCGTCGTCAAAATCATAGCCCTCCTTGTCGAACAAGCAAAGGAGGAAAGGCTCCGGGTCGCCCTAGCCGCCCCGACGGGGAAGGCGGCGGCACGCCTCAAGGAGTCAATCCGCGGAGCAAAGGGAGGTCTGGGACTTGCAACTGAAATCATCGACCTTATACCTGACGATGTCTCGACTCTCCATAGGTTGCTTGGGGTGATCCCCGGCTCATGCCGGTTTCGCTTCAACCGGACGAACCAGCTCCCGTTCGATGTGGTGGTCGTCGATGAGGCGTCGATGGTGGCCCTTCCCCTCATGGCGAAGCTTGTCGATGCGCTCCTTCCAAAAGCCCGGCTCATTCTCCTCGGTGACCGGGACCAACTCGCCTCGGTGGAGGCTGGGGCCGTGCTTGGTGACATCTGTGATACCGGAAAGGCCCACAGCTTTTCATCGGGTTTCTGCAGATATGTCTGCGAGGTTACTGGAGACAGCCTGGATCCGGGTGGTGAAGAAGGGAATGGATCAGTTCTTGCCGACTCCCTAGTCATACTGGAGAAGAACTATCGGTTTGGCTCCGGAAGCGGCATTAGTGCCGTCAGCCGAGCGGTCAATGCCGGCGATTCTGCTGAGGCCCTCCGGCTCCTCAGTGACGGGGCCTGCACCGACATCACCATGAAATCATTTCCTTCAATTAATGCCATGGAGCGGTCGCTCGAAGTAGTGATCCTTGACGGATACCGGGAATACCTTGCCGAGGAAGACCCGGAGGCGGCACTTGCCGCTTTTGACCGTTTCCGGGTTCTCTGCGCCCTGCGCGAAGGCAGATATGGCGTCGATGGTTTGAACAATTCCATTGAGCACCTTCTCGCCGCCAAGGGGCTCATCGCTCCCGATCATCGATGGTACCGTGGAAGACCAGTCATGGTCACCGTGAATGACTATACACTCCGGCTCTTCAATGGCGACATTGGCATCACCCTCCCTGACCCAGAGAAACTGGGGAATCTAGCCGTCTTTTTTCCCTCTACCGAAGGCGGGATCAGGAAGATATCTCCCTTCAGGCTTCCCGAGCACAAGACGGTCTACGCAATAACAGTTCATAAGAGCCAGGGGTCGGAGTTCGACTCGATCCTCTTAATACTTCCTCCTTTCGACAACGCTGTGCTGACGAGGGAGCTCCTGTACACAGGCATAACTCGGGCAAGAAGCATGGTGGAAATCTGGGGTGAGGAAATGATATTCGCCGGCGCTGTATCGAGGAGGATCGACCGGGAATCTGGGCTTAACGATGCACTCTGGTCTGAAGGAAGTGGTGATTACCTGCTCGAATGAGCTGAAATTCCTTTTGATTTCGACTTTACTTTGCTCAGTTAAAATGCATAAAAGGATATTTGTATAACGCGCGCGCAGGTCAGATTAAGGTGGTGTTGTCCGAACGGATTCACCGACTCAACTGGAGGTAGAAATGATAGAGGCGACTCCAGAAGTTTTTTACAGCAAGCTATTTTCTGCAATGGAGGAAGGAAATCGTAAGGGGGAGCGTACACTCTTAGAGAAGCTTACGGAACACTTTGCCTTGCAAGCCGCGCCGGATGCCCGCTCAGCTCTGGCGAAGAGCGTTCCGCCTGAAGATGCTATGGTTTGGTTGCTCTCTGAGGCGCAGCCTTTCGTCAAGATGCTCGACGAGATTTATCACTTCCTGGCAGACGGGAAAGCGACCATCCTTGGGAATGCCGACCAGTTCAGCTTCCGCTTTGACGAGTTTAACGAAAGAGTCTCTTTCCCTCTGGATTCTTTTCCCAAAACTTATGTTAGATCGCTCTCCGACGTAGAAGTACTGACGATACGTTTCAATCCTGCCGCACGGGGCCACTTGATGGTAGACATTCCTAACTATTGGCGCGATGATGCCCCGGCGCTTTGTATCTTGAGCAACAGTCCAGTGCTCAGTTCAAATGACTTTGCTCCGCTTCCGCGTAATTACCAGCAAGCAATCCGTTCTCGCGTACGGACGTCCCTCAAGGTTCTAGAAGACAAATACGTAATCTTTGACATTTCCGAGGAAATGGACGAGCGATTCTTGCGACAATTCGACCGAATCTTCTTTGCAGACCAAAGCATCTTGGACGAAGTTCTTCAGCTTTTGGAGAAATTTAGGCATCAGCGCAGAACCTTCGGGAATTTTTCTAACGAAGTAGCTGCATTTATCAGGGAAGGTCAGAATATGGGCACAATAGTCAATGGTGACAATCTTCGGGACTGTCTGCGGTTCGCAGACGAATTGCTCGGCCCCTTACCAGATTCAGATCCTGAGCAAATTGATTTTCCAGCGGAAAGCCTTGACCACAACCTGACTTACGCCTTTATCAAGGCTTTTAATCTCTGCTTCCAGACTTCCCCCTCTATCATCCAAGATTACATTGACGTGGTCGACAAAGTATTTCTTCCATTCTACCGTCACCGCTGGCGACTCTTCGAAATATGGGCCATCCTATGGACAAGAAGCATCATCCCACAATCCCGACGCCCGCAGCCTAATCTATCACTAAGGGCTGACAACTCGAATTGTTTCGAGTGGGTTATTCCAGGCGGTGACGCCCGCTCGCCGGTAGCCACCTGGGAACATGACGGCAAGACATTGGAGTTGTGGTATCAGCAGAAGACGCCCCTCTCACCCGAACACGCCGCTATTTTCAAACAGGACCACATTGAGCCAGACGTGCGCATCCGTGGAGGAGATACTGGCCATACTATTGACCTCGCCATTCTCGAACTGAAGGATCGTTTCAAGGCGCGCGGTTCAGAAGAAAAGAAGATTGCGCGTATGTACGCTACCACCGGCGCGCGCCTCGTCTGCATCGCCAACTACTCAGAGTTCAGCCCCCACACCCTCCATGGACAACCTTATTGTGAGATGGCAGGAGATACCGAGATAATGCTAGTGGATGAATACATGCCGAGCAAAGTTCCTGTGAAGGTGGTGGAGTCATTCGCGCGTGCAATAAGTTGTCTGGGCGCTGAGTTTGATCTGCTTGGCGACACCTCCGGCAGTGTAAACACTGCTGTCCTGCGACAGGCCTTCCAAACCATCGCTGATCTCGGTATTTCTCCCGTTCGCGTATTTGCATTCAACACTGATCTCATGGAGTTGCCCGGAGGCTTAACGCCGGACTGGCCTAGCGGCGGCGAAACCGATCTCGCAGCCGTGCTTCGTAAATATCTGTGCTTGGACAGTTGCGCACTATCTAGGAGAGTAATCATTCTGACGGATGAGTATGGCATAGAGCAGTTCAACCGTGCGAAGGAGATGGGCATGATTGCCAAATTGAACGCGTTCTGTCTTAACTTGAACGAAAAATTTGATACTCGCGCCATCGCCGAGTGGGCTAATAGCTAAACTTGAATGCAAGGACTCCCTAGCCAATCGATTGAGTTGAAAATGCTTTCATTGATCTTTTTAGCAGCCTTTCATGATGTTCTTTTTCCTTTCAGAAGGTGACAGCTAAATTAAAAAGACGTGATTTACCGGCTGGTACGGAAGAAATATTTGATTCAGAGGGTAAATCTAGAGAAAAAGCGAGAGGTTATTGATGACGCGCTAGCGGCTTACTTGAAAAAAGCATGAGACCATCAGTTCTTTGGTAATCCCTGACAGTGAAAGGGGCGAACATGCTCATTATCTTTCCGAACATTCTCGCTGTTAACGAGTCGTACAGAGGAAACCGCATTTGGCAGGTTGCAATGCGTTGCGCACCGGTAGATGGGACGCTGGCTACGTTCAAGCGCGGCAAGCTTGACGGCTTGCTTTTTCAGCCCACCGAGCAGGCCAATGAAGTTCTTATTACCACTCAATGGAAGCATATTTCGAGCGATTATCAGCGGGTGGTTTGCGCCGAAGGTGCGTTACGGAACTCCTCTGATCTGGGACTGTGTAGTTTCGCGAACAAAATCAGGTAGAAAGTCAATAGTCATATGTTCTCCATTGCATGCTACCTAATTATCACATCAATATAGCATTTAAATTTCTTTTATCACTTATTACAAATGGCAACATATCTTTGATTATTGGCCCCCCACATGGACAAATCGGGCACCAAATAGGACTGAATTTTAAATTTATTGCAACTTAGCTCATAACATCCAACATGCTAAGCCTATGTATGCATTTATATGACGTTCTCTTTCATTAAAAATTCAATACATTTTGGCTTAACAAAATCAGGAACAATATCGTATTTATTCAAATCGAGATAAAAAATATAGTCATTCTCTATGTGAAATTGTTCATCAATGTATTTTAGAAGCGGGTCATCAATTATCTTACTTCTCAAATCGAGTACAGCAAGAATGACTCTAAAGACCTGAAGTTGATAATAGGTGTTATGCTCATTTTTGTATAATGCTATTAATTCATCCTTACTGAAAACAGATTTTTTATATAATGGATATGAAAAATCCTCGATGTAAGTTTTTATCAGATCTTCCCCGACAGATATATCTGCCGAATTAATAGGAGAACCATCAATAAACGTTGGATTTTCTTTGCCATGTAGTAAACAGGATAGTAGGTTATAACCCATTTCTTGCGAATGATCTTTCATTGTATGTTCTAATAATTTCCTTAGACTTGTAATACGATGTACTTTATTTAAATTTTGATTAGTTGCATTTTCTGCAAGCAATATTGGTAAGGACTTTATATCATTTTTGTTTATTTCAATTTCCGTAAGTATACCATCAGTATTTTTCAGGAAATAGGCACTTACATTTTCAGCATTAGGCTTATTATTGATAACAAAGTCAATAATAGGTTGGAAATCATGAGTAAGCATCAATACTGTCTTTTTATAAAAACTTCGCTTCTTGGGATGGTTCATAAAAAGACGATTTATAATCGCATATTTTTTGTTACTATCAAAAGAAGAAATTGGATCATCTAAAATTATAATATCAGGTTTGTGGCTAAGGGCATAATGCATAAATAAAACAAGAGCAAATGCATTTCTCTCTCCCCAGCTAAGATGTAAATTTATGTTCTCGACTGGAATATCATCTTTTACCTTAGATTTATATTTAAGTATTGTCCTTGTTATGCTTTCAGATTCATGTATTATCTCTAAGCTATAATTAATATCTGAATATTGCAAAAAATCGTTGATGTCTGTGACAGCCTTTTTTGTAGCTGAACCGATTAACCCTTTAAGTTGACCGATATCTTTCTTCAGAGCCCCTGTTTCTTTTAACACCAATTCAATTTTCTTATTAATTGAGTTGATAATATTTATAACTTTATCGTTATTAAATATAATCAGAACTGTACTGTCAATAATCAATTCTTTAAGTTGTTCATCAAGTTTTGATATATCTTCACTTTTGACCTTAAACGAATTAAACTCGACCACTTTCTTTATTTTATCAACAAGATATTTTAAATCATTATAGAAATGCTTTACCCATAGATTTATAGTGGCTTCATCCGTTGTTTCCTTTATACATTTATACAATATCTTACTTTTACTTTCATCCATATATTCTTTAACGTCATCGAAATATGAGACCATCTCTTTGATATTTTTTACATTTGATTTTGAATAAGCCGTAGTGAATATTTTCTTTTCATTTTCGTATTCTTTTCCCAAGCTCTCGGTACAGAATGGACAGATGCTATTATCGTCATACTTACAGCCATCGTTTTTCCATCCAACCCAATCTACATTATAATCTTTATTCATTAAAGGCTGGAATTTCTTAATAGGCTCTGGAAGCTTAAAAATGTTTTCTGAACTAGTGAGACTTTTAATTAAACCTGCCTGTTTAAAATCAAGTGATTTTGTTAATGTAAATTTTCCTAGTACAGTTTGACCAACCAATAACAAGCGATTAAGGTCAGGATCTTTGCTTGTATCAATATTAATTTCTTTTAACTTCTCGTCGATTGCTTTTTGACTTTCCTCATATTCTGGAGTCTTTATAAAAACGTCAAATGCATTTTGAATAACCTCACTTTCTTTGAAAATAATAGTATTAACAAATTCCTCATTGAACAGTAAAACCTTGTTTATACCTTCAGAAGCACTTGAAATATTAACATTGGGCTCAATATCACCATCAAAGGGTTTTAAGACTGATAAGCTCTCATTCTTAGAAATCAGTTCTATTGCCTTTGCAATCGTTGATTTTCCAGTGCCATTCATCGCATAGCGAATATTTAAGCGATATTTTGATAAATTAATTTTTGCGGCTACTATATTATTACAATGATTCAGTTCAACGCTAAACATAAGTTTCCTCCCAAATTAATCTTTATTCCCTGATAACACGGGGCTTTTGAAATACATCAAAGCGGAATATAACATTCTTTAATCGATTTTCATAGTTTTTCAATTTAAATCCTTCTGCAAGATATTTCGGATCTGAATGGGTAGAAGTAAGATCAACCGTCATCGACGGAAAAGAAATGCACATGGCCCATGACATCTGCTATATACTTGGACTTTCTAACGCAACAATGGCGATTTAGGGCACTGCCTGTATGTGCAACGTCAGCCCCAAACATCGGACTAAGGATCTGATTCAGGAATGGAACTAGCTACTTACCGGACATTTACGACCCTCGACGGCGTATTCCAGTTAATCCTGAACAACAAAAGCAGTGAGTGTCGGAGAATCAAAGAGTATGTCGCCGCCAGCGTACTACCGGATACGATCTTCAGATTTCGCAACCAGGCACTCAGCATGTAATATTGAAATGGGCTCTGCCGGTCCAACATGGTTTTATCATTTCAAATTCACTTATAGAGTTCGAAAGAGAACCTGCCTTTGGATAATCGAAAACCACAAATAGACGCCGCCTGGCCTGCAAATCCAGAAAAGGGCGCTGTTTAGGCTTGACCGCATAAATGCGGCAATTTCCGTGGATGATTTGAAGTTTCCACCGTCTCAACGCCTAGAGCGATTATCAGGGGATCGGGAAGGTCAGTGGAGCATCAGGATAAACGACCAGTGGCGGGTTTGTTTTGGTTTCAGAAACGGGACCGCATGTGATGATGAAATAGTTGATCACCATTGAGGAGAAAGATTATGTACCCGATACACCCGGGATAACATCTGAAAGAAATGCTTGAAGAGCATGGCATGTCCCAGAATGCGTTTGCCATTTTCATCTGAGTATCTTCCATGCGGATTTCATACGTTGTGAAGGGAAAGCGGCCTGTTACCGCCGAGCTGGCGGTATTAGTTTGGAAAGGCTTTCGAGGAAACGCCCCAGTTCTGGATGAATTTACAGGCCAGTTATGATCTAAAGCTGGCCAAAAAGAATCTTGCACAAAAGGTAAAGCAGATGCGGCCGCTGGTCGCATAGTACATTGGGTTTAGGGAGACCTCCAGATTGTGAAGCTGGTGTATTTGAAGCTGAAAGCGATCCATATGCAATCAGCAAAACAAAAACCCTGCGGTTAGTTTCTGTTCTGGAGTGGCGTAGACTTGCCTGGCGCTCCATTTTATGCCCAGATATGATAAGAGGTCAGAGATCGGCTTTACGGTGGGTGATTAACTGTTGTCATTGGTCTCACCTGTCTCCGAAACGGCTCTCAACTTTTATTTGAGAATCCGTAAAAGATCCAGTTCCCACCTCTTCATAGCCGTTTCTTTTTCTTCGTCATATTCGTACAGGTTGTAGGTTGCATCCAACTCCTTAGGCAGGTGATTCACGATACGCTCCCGCCATTCAAGAGGAACTTTGAGCCGTGCCAGGTGCGTGACGGCGGTTCGGCGCAGATCATGAGGGGTGAACTTGGCAACGGGAATTTTCTTCGATTCTAGGTTAGACCTGAGCACATGCCCCATAGCCCCTTCCTGGATCGACTTTTTCTTAGAGACGTGGGGGCAGGGGAAGATATAACCTTTCGGTCTAGTCTCGTCAGTTTTATGGTCAATTGACTCAAGGGGCCCAATTAGTTCGAGGGCCATATCCGTCAGGAAGACACGATGCGCCTTCCTATTCTTGGTCTTGTCTTTGGGGATTGTCCACCAATGGTCGGCTATCTCATGCGCGTGCATCCCGATCACTTCCCCGGGCCTCTGCCCGGTGACTAGGGTGAGTTTTAAGGCCCGTCGAATCTCATCAGACATGGCCGCAGTATCGAGTTCCACCCATATGGTCTTGATTTCTTTGTCCGACAGGGCACGGTCTTTCTTGTTCTTCGGCGCTGGACGCTTGACTCCCAGAAAGGGAGTCGTTTCAAGCATTCCCTGGTCAATGGCCCAGTTGTACATCTTGCGGGATGATTCAAGGGCATTCTGTGCCTGTCCGGGTCGGCCGCGATCAATGATCTTCTGCAGCAATTTTGTAGCATCGAGTTTGGTGATTTCCAGTGCTGGCCGAGCGCCCCACTCAGGACGTACATCTTTCGAGAGCGTAAGTTCGTCCTTGTGCCAGGACTTCTTGTGAGTCTTGGCGTACTTCTCGATATAGAGATCGATCAACTCGGCGACAGTTAGGGTCTTCCGTTGCTTCAACTCTTCTGCTTTTGCGGTTGCTTGCAAGGCTTCAGCCTCGACCTCGATGGGGTCGAAACCATTTTTCCGCAATTTATAGGCGTCACCGTATTTTTGTCGCGCATCGGCAAGGGAGGTATGAGGATATGCCCCGAGGTTGAGAAAGCGGAGTTTTTCATGGAAACGGTATTTATAGAAAAAAATCTTGCTGCCGCCGGCGCGGACCCGGACACCGAATCCAAGACCTTCCAAAATGTCTCGATCCTTACCCTCCTGCGGCTTCAAATTCTTAAGAAAGGTATCCGTAAATTTAGATTTCACAGTCGTGACCCCGTGATACTTTCCGTTATACTTTTTTGCCGGCTGCAAGGTAAATTGGCTGGAAATATCTGAAACAAAATTGAACATATAATATGCCACAACACACTGAATGTAAAGGACATTATTAGCAATTTTTGCGTCAGAAGGAAACACTCAGAAACAACCTGCAAAACAATAATTTATGCGTTCGCAACGCATAGGTCGACGGTTCGATCCCGTTCATCTCCACCAATAAAAACAAGGGGTTAGGCGACAATGCCTAGCCCCTTTTGTTTTAAAATGTCTAAAGTGTGGTCTCTAGTCGCTTGGCTACGGATGAAACAATATGAAATATCCTGCCCCCTGTGAGTCCACCTTAACGTATTTCATCTTCGCCCTGTATCGCCAACAACAAAGAAATGATCCTCCCGAAATATCAAATTTATGTTGTAAATTAGGCTCTTGTTCTCATTCCATTCAACGATGAAAAATTTCTCAGGTGAGCAATGGATCAGAACAACCAATCCGACCATAATGAAGAAGGAATCGATATCCCATATAATCAAATAAATCCAGAAACGTTGCGAAACATGATCAAAGAGTTTGTAACGAGAGAATGGTCTTCATTAACGGATGACGGCTATTCTCTGGATGACAAGGTTGAACAAGTTCTGGAGCAATTGAAGGAAAGAAAGGTTAAGGTAGTTTTTGATTTCACTTCAGGGAGTGCGAATATCGTAACCGTAAGCTAGGAGTAAATGTTCGCTGCCAAACTTTGATCACAAACACTAACCATACACGAATAATAAAATATAAAATAGACTGTTTTTCCAGTTTCAGAGTGCTATAATTTGACCAGCTGGAAGGAAGTACAAACCGTTCAAAAGGAGGTTTGCTTCAACTATCATATGGAAGTCACTCCACCTTGCTGGTATCTCAAATAAACTGCACCATTGATCCGGTTGGAACAAGGAATCGGATAAATACTTGAAAAGAAATCAAAGCAATTAAAAGACAAGAAGCCCACCTAACAAATTGGTGGGCTTTTCATTTGTTATAACGATCTTCTTTTTAATATTCCAACCTTATATTCTCAAACTTTTCTTACGTTCGAAGCCTGAAGTCCTTTTGGGCCTTTGACTACATCGAATTCAACAGCATCCCCTTCTTGCAATGATTTGAAACCCTCACCAGTGATCGCAGAAAAATGACAAAAAACATCTTCACCATTCTCTTGTTCAAGAAATCCAAACCCCTTTGAATCATTGAACCATTTTACTTTTCCTTTTGTCATTTGCTTACTTTCTCCTGATGATTTTATTTATCCGTTACACGCCACGGACATTGATTAACTCTAACAACTTTACTTTCGATGTCAAGCCGTATATCACTTGTGGATAATGTTCACCCATCCAACGTTAACTTGTACTTTTCAAGAACTCGAACAAAATAATCTCGTCAGGGTATCATTTGACTTTCCGAGTGATATAATTTTACCAGATGGAAGGATGTACAAATCATTCAAGAGGAGGTGCATTTTCAGAAGGAGGTTACTCCACCATAGTGGTATCAAAAATTGAATGCTATATCGATCCGATTGAAACTTGGAATCGGATAAATACTTGAAAAGTAATCAGAGATTCAATAAAAAAAGAAGCCCACCAGACTAATTGGTAACCACCAACCAATTAGTATCGATGGGCTTTTCATTTGCCGGTTTCCTGTCGATATTTGTCATATTCTTCTGAGTGCTTATTACTTTGGGAATTCTACTTTTCTTACGTGATATCCACCTCTTCAAGCGACAGCACATTTACATTAAACACTTCCAGTCCATCTAACAACCGTAGATATCTTTCCTGTTCATAATTTTCTATAGCTTCCGGTCGAACTTTTCGAACAGCACTTATAGCATCATCGACCGACATCCCACGTTCTATTAAAATCTGAGCAGCAACAGTTCCTCTCGACCTCTTCCACAGCGGCAATGGATCAGGATTTTCCCACCTTTATCTAGTATTTCATGCAATCCTAAACTTGCTTTCAACCAACGCCCTTCAAATATATATCCCGGTGCACATCCATCTTGGACAGGAAGGTGGAACCAAACCATTCCCATTCTTTTACGACCGACAAGTCCATGTTCAAATCTCGATGCCAAGGCCGATGATGTGAATAATATTCCTTCTTACCGGGACACATCGTCATTCCGATAATTCCTTCAGAATCAGTGACTATTACTGAATCGATTTGAAGCGGGGTGTTGATACTCGTCCTAACTGTTTCCAATCTTCCTCCTTTTTTTAATGTTGATATCGATTGTTTCTAAAATTTCACAAACCTTTCCATGAATTTTTTCGTGACCGAAGAAAGCGGATCGTCCAAAAAGGAGAATGTCAGATGAGCAATATGTTTAGGAACACCACCATAGAATGCCTCAGCAATGCAGCCGGAGATACATGCGAGTGTGTCGGTATCACCACCCAAAGATACAGCTAACCGGATTGCACTCTCGAAGTCATTGGATTCAAGAAAAGCTGCAAATGCGGGTGGCACTGTTCCTTGGCAGGAAACATCAAATTCATAGGTCGGCCTTATATCATCACAAGTCCGTGAGAGGTCATATCCATAGTTGGTTGTGATGTAACTCCTGATCTCTTCTTTCGATGCACAATTTCGTCCCATGAAAATGGATGCTGCTGTAAACTGAGCACCTTTGATTCCTTCAGGATGGTTGTGCGTGATCACGGTAAATTCTTCAGCTTTTTTTAAAACCATTTCCAAAGAATCAAATGCCCATCCAGCGGGCTTATTCGCATTGCTGCACCATTACCCCAAGAATCATACGGGGCAGGATGCTTGCTTCTCGCCCATTCATGGAAACTTCCTCCGTAACCGGCCTCTGGATATCGATAGTAGTATTCCCGCATCAAGGTTCCATAACTTTTCCCGGTTAAGATTGATTCAGCCAGAGCCACGGTCAGCACCGAATCGTCAGTGAAGCCGCAACTGGCCGTATAAAGTGGAAATTCTGTTGTCTTTATGTTGTTCCACTCGTAAATGGAACCGATAATATCTCCGGTGAGTGCTCCGAGCATGTATTCTCCTTTATTAGCTTATTTTTCCATGTGCGAACTTCGGCAATCCATTTCCTTTTCTTCTAGCTCCGACACAGATGGATCATAAATTGTTATTTCGCAGTTACCCTTATCGTCTCCGAAGAGAATGAATTCACCTTCGACAACAAGATACTTTTCAGGGGTATAAAATAACCTGAACATCTCTCTTTCATTAAAGGAAATCGGGCTGGAGTCAAAATTCATGGAAACCTGAATGTCAACTTGAGTCCATTGGATACCCCTGCATTGAACCTGTATCTGGTACAATGTTCCGTCATCAGGTCGTTCCATGTATGCATCGGCATCCTTCGGGAGTTCAATTTCAAGAATCTGCTGTACCTGAACAAAAATCCTTATCCAGATTTGGGTGCAAACCTGTCATGAACTCTTCGAAACCTTCCATCTGACTTTTCACTCCATTCGATAAAGCTTCTCAATCGGTTTTCGGCAGATTTCTATCCCTCTACGAATATTCTCGTCATATCTTCTATTATCAATCGTTCCAAGGGAGTGTGCTCATCGTAGTATCCAACGGATAAGTTTACTGCCGGGATACCATCAGTTGCATCCATCAATTCAGCAACGTCCGTTACAGTCCCCCATTCTTCCCGATACCCAAAAGATTCCAGATATATCCTCACTTCCTGAGGCAATGATCGCCAGTAGAAAACATATTCATCTCTTCCACAATGATCGAATGCTACAAAAAGCCTCAGACCCTTTGTGTTCAGGCAACCACTTTCGATAAATCGCCTCACGCCAAGCCAATTTCCTTCTTCATGATTTGTGAATAGCAGTGATGGTAACTGTTCGCCATTAATATCAAGGAGTTTGGCAATTTCCATCAGGGCATGGACACCAGCACGATCATCGGCTCCTAAGATACCTTTGCTATTGAATAGAACTCCTTGGTTTACAATTAGTTCTGGTTTTGTATCGTCCGACCTCACAGTATCAATATGGGCAACAAGGCACACAGGATGACCTGTATCGAGATAGATATAGTCATCGGTTATTACTGCTGCATGCCCGCTATCCAGACTTTCAAAGAACGAAGCAATGCTTTCGATAATTTCAGAACTCCTGATCTCGAATAATAACCAATAGAGGTGGTTAAATCAATATCCATTGGAAAAGCAATGCGATAGAAAAAAATATTGGTCGGAAGAAAATAAATACTTACTAACCGGCTGGG